>Ga0208328_1000009_pt1 | contig 184548 bp, 190 predicted proteins | sample DeeseametaMP2633_FD_184170 | JGI IMG/M metagenome (GOLD analysis project Ga0208328, IMG submission 184170) | Marine microbial communities from the Deep Atlantic Ocean - MP2633 (SPAdes) | ecosystem: Environmental > Aquatic > Marine > Unclassified | place: Northeast of Antigua and Barbuda, North...
CCTTAAGGGCATACCCCATGCGGGAACCTCTTCCCGCACGACAGGCGCCGGCCCTTCCCCTGTTTGCCGGTGCGCACGCAGGCTTCCAATGAAAGGGCACCGTCAGGGTAAGGGATGGTGGAGGGCGGTGGATAAAATTGGCACGGATTGCGGGAAAATCTGGGGTTAAGCGCATAGCTTATCCCACTCGCCGTCATCCTTGGGTCAAGCCCGAGGATGACGACCTTGTTAGACAGTGCAGCTAATCTCCAACATCACTTCCCCCAGCCTTTATCCGCCAGCCCTTCGCTCTCGTTTCGGGAAAACCGGAACCGGCATGCTCTCCCGTCGCGTCATGCGGCAGAGGCCAGCCTTTCGCCGGCGATGCGGTAGGAGATTGCTTCGGCGACATGGATGCGGCCGGTCCGGGTGGCGCCATCGAGATCGGCGAGGGTGCGGGCGACCTTCATGATGCGGTGATAGGCGCGGGCGGAGAATTTCATCTGGTCGGCTGCGTCGCTCAGGAGTTGCAGGCCGCCGGCATCGACATCGGCGATCTGTTCAATCAGCGCGGTCGGGCAATGGGCGTTGGTGGTGACGCCTGTAACGCCAAGCGATGCAAAGCGCTCCGTCTGGAGCATGCGCGCGGCAGCGACGCGTTCGGCGACGCTGGCGCTCGGCTCACCGGGGCGGGAGCGGATCAGGTCGCCCGGCATGACGGCGGGGACTTCGACACGCAGGTCGATCCGGTCCATCAGCGGGCCGGAAATGCGCGCCTGATAATCGGCGACGCAGCGCGGGCCGCGCGCGCATGTGTGGCCCGGCTCGCCGGCCATGCCGCACCGGCACGGATTCATGGCCGCGACGAGCTGGATGCGGGCGGGATAAGACACGCGATGATTGGCGCGCGCGATGACGCTTTCGCCCGTCTCCAGCGGCTGACGGAGCGAATCGAGCACCTGCGGCGTGAATTCCGGTAATTCGTCGAGGAAAAGTACGCCGTTATGGGCGAGCGACACCTCACCCGGCTTCACGCGCAAGCCGCCGCCCACCATCGCCGCCATGGAGGCCGAATGATGGGGGGCGCGGAAGGGACGGCGGTCCGACAGCTTGCCCCCGGCCAGCTGCCCGGCGACTGAGGCGATCATGGAGACGTCGAGCAGTTCGGCCGGCGTCAGCGGCGGCAGGATCGAGGGCAGGCGCTGCGCCAGCATCGACTTGCCCGATCCCGGCGGGCCGACCATCAGGAGGTTGTGGCCGCCAGCCGCGGCGACTTCGAGAGCGCGCTTCGCCGTTTCCTGTCCCTTGATGTCGGCGAGATCCGGCAGGTTGGTCGGCAAGTCGCGCCGGGCCGGCTGCGGCCGCGACAGGACCTGCGTGCCGCGGAAATGATTGGCGAGCGAAATCAGCGAGGCCGGGGCGACGATATCGACATCTTCACCCGCCCATGCCGCTTCCGGGCCGCACTCCTTCGGACAGATCAGCCCCTTGCCCATGGCGCTGGCCGCGATCGCCGCCGGCAGGACACCCGCCACCGGAGCAATGGTGCCATCAAGGGAGAGCTCACCCAAGACGACATAGTTCGCCAGGGCATCGGCCGGCACGGCGCCAAGCGCCGCCATCAGTCCGAGCGCGATGGGCAGGTCGAAATGGGAGCCTTCCTTGGGCAGATCCGCGGGGGCGAGATTGACGGTGACTTTCTTGGGCGGCATCGACAGGCCCGAAGCATGCAGCGCCGACTGGACGCGCTCGCGGCTCTCCGCCACCGCCTTGTCCGGCAGCCCGACGATATGCATGTTGACCTTGCCCGGCGCGACCATGACCTGAACATCGACCGGCACGGCCTCGATGCCCTGAAACGACACTGTCGCAATGCGCGAAACCATGAGCCCTCTCCCCTCTGGTTAGGGATATTAAGACTCAGTCGAGCGAACGAAGCAAGAACAAAATTGCAACCAGCGCACGCAAGGCGGGATTCCGGGTTGCATGCGGTTGTGGCGGCGGAACAAAGGCGCTCAGTCCTGGCCCCGCCAGCGATAGAGGCGACCGCCGCCCTTCTTGACCCCTGTATCCTCGACGCCCGGAAACTTTCCGGCGCGCACGGCTTCCAGGAACCGGCGGCCGGTCTTCACCTTGTCGCCGATCCAGAGATCGTCCCAGCCGGGTCCGTAGAGATCCGGGAAATGAAACATACCGGCCGGGCGTTCGGCGAGGCGGGCGCGCAGGCGGGCGGTTTCATCGAGGTTCATGATCGTTCAGCCAATCGCGTTCCGGACGTGGAATCAAGAGGTCCATGCCGGGGGCCGTCGCCAGTCCATCTTCGCGCGAGCCGGCGCTATTCATCGCATTGACGCGGTCTTTTTCATAATCCCGCAATGATTTTCCGGTTTCCTTAAGGGCATGGCAGAGCACATTCTCGACCCCGCTGACGCGAATTCGCCCAGCCCGTTTCGACGATGGGGCCTATGGGCCGTGCTCTTCGGCGCGCTGGCGTTGGCGCTCGTCTTCTTCCAGATCGCGGCGCCTTCCTTCGAACCGAAACCGTCCGCCGGGGCGCAGATCGGCGAGATCGCCGGAGAGATCAAGCGATCGGCCTGGCGCACATTTCTCGGACTGCCGAAACCGGAGGTGAAGGCGGAAGCCGCCTCGCTCACGCACTATCTCGCCATCGCCGCGCCCATCCTCGGCATCGTCGCCATCCTGCTTTCGCTGATCTCGGGCGTCCTGCGCGAAAACTGGCGATATACCGCCTATGGCCTCGGCCTTGGTGCGACCGCGATTGTCTTCCAGTATTTCTGGTGGCTGGCACTGATTGTCGCCGCCGTGGTCGTGCTGGTCGCGATCATCGAGAATATCGGCGACATTTTCAGCTTCTGACGGGCCCCGTTACCGCCCCGCCGGATCGTGAATACGCAACGGTTTTAGCGCTTTGCCTCGACCGCGTCCCAGAACAGGGCGGCGATGTCGGCGCCGCCGAATTTCTTGACCTCACGCACGCCGGTCGGAGAGGTGACGTTGATCTCGGTCATCAGACCGCCGATCACGTCGATGCCGACAAGCGTGAAGCCGCGTTCGCGGAGCGACGGGCCGATGCGGTCGCAAATCTCGCGCTCGCGCTCGGTCATCATGGTCTCGACCGCCTTGCCGCCGACATGCATGTTCGAGCGCGCGTCGCCCTCGTCGGGGACGCGGTTGATGGCGCCGACCGGCTCGCCGTCGATCAGGATGATGCGCTTGTCGCCGGCGCGCACGTCGTCGAGATAGCGCTGGGCGATGATCGGCTCGGGGCCGAGCTGGGCGAACATTTCCAGAAGCGAGGTCAGGTTGCGGTCCCCGTCGCGCAGGTGGAAGACGCCCGCGCCGCCATTGCCGTAGAGCGGCTTCAGGATGATGTCGCCATATTCCTTGCGGAACGCGCGGATCTCGGTGATGTCCTTGGTGATCAGCGTCTCCGGCATCAGGTCGGAGAATTCCATGACGAAGATCTTTTCCGGCGAATTGCGCACCCAGGCCGGGTCGTTGACGACGAGCGTCTTCGGGTGGATGCGCTCGAGCAGATGCGTCGTGGTGATGTAGTTCATGTCGAAGGGCGGATCCTGGCGCAGCAGGACGACGTCCATCTCCGAGAGATCCGTGCGCACCGCCTCGCCGAGCGTGTAGTGGTCGCCTTTCACATCGCGGACCGACAGCGGCTCGACTCGCGCGGAGACCGTGCCGCCGCGCATGGACAGGCGGTCCGGCGTGTAATGGAACAGCTCGTGACCTCGCTTCTCAGCCTCGAGGCAAAGCGCGAAAGTGGTGTCACCGGCGATCTGCACGGTGGAGATATGGTCCATCTGGACCGCGACCTTGAGAGGCATGAACGGGTTCCCCTTGAATTCGACCCGTTAAGTGGCGCGTGCGGCGCGGAAAATCAATCCGGAGGTTCGAGGCTTTGGGCTGAAACGAAAAACGCCGGCACGGGCCGGCGTTCGTTTCACGCGCAAACTCGCCAAATTCAGAACTTGCGCGATACGCCAAGGCGGACGGCATGAACCTTGTTCGACGTCGGATAGGAGAAATCGCCGCCGTATATGGACCCGGAAACCGATGTCTCGCCATAGTCTGCGTAACGATATTCGAGACGTGTGCTCCACAGATTGTCGAAAGCGTATTCAGCGCCCGCGCCGGCAGTCCAGCCAAAGGCCGTTTCCGTATTCGAAATCTCGCTAATTCCGGTATCGATCGCTTTCATGTTGACCGAAGCAAATGCGAGACCCGCCGTCGCATAGACAAGCACGCGATCGAAAGCGGCACCCGCCCGGCCGCGAACCGAACCGGTCCAGCGAATGTGCTTGTCATAGAAATCGCCGCCACCGAATGCAAAGGTTCCATCGATCCCGGAGTACTCAAGATCGGCTTCAGCGCCGAATACGAACGAACCGGACTGAACATTATGGCCGGCATGGATACCGCCGAAAAAGCCATCCGTATCGTAGCTGTATGGACCTTGATTCAGGGTACCGGCGGGCCAGTCCAGTTCCGAAACAGAAGACGATCCGCCTCCATAGCCCACCTGCGCACCCAGATAAGTGCCTGACCAGTCATATAGTGAAGTCGGTGCAGTCAGCCAGTCGGCAGCTTGAGCGGCCGGAGACATGCAGATGAGCAGGCCCAACGTCGAAACAGAAGCAGATAGAGATCGCATTACGATAATTCCTTCGGCAACAAGCCGATTCGGTGCGCCCCACCAAGCCTATATTGAACGATGAGAGTTCTTTCGAAAGGTTAAACCGGGCCATACAATTCGCCAATTGCCACTTGTTGCAATTCTGCAACCCCGCTTACCTCCGATCCGCCCGCCTCAGGGATATATGCCGGGAACATGTACCGGCCAGCGGCGCGGCAGGATCGCGACGAGATCGAAGCGCATCGACAGGCGCGCGTGGTCCGGCTGGCGCGACAGCCAGAGATCGGCGGCCGATTCGATTCGGCGCAACGCATAAGGCGTGACCGCGTCCATCGCCTCGGTCAGGGTGGGCCGCGCCTTGACCTCGACGATGGCGACGAGATCGCCCCGACGCGCGATCAGGTCGATTTCGCCAGCGGGCGTTCGATAGCGACGGGCGAGGATGCGGAAACCCTTGAGGCGAAGCGCGAAGGCGGCCAGCGTCTCGCCGCGATGGCCGAGGCCATAGGCGGCGCGGCGCTTCTGTTTAGCCGGCTCATTTTTCATCCTTCAGGTCCAGAAGGCGGGCGTAGAGATCCGATTTCGACAGGCCTGTGACGGAGGCCGCCTCCTTGGCGGCTTTGGAGACGGACATGGAGGCGAGAAGGTCTCGCAGCAGCGCATCGGTCCTGTCCGGGGTCCATTCGGTTTCGCCCTGCGGCTGCGGCGCGATCAGCAGGACGATCTCGCCCTTGACGGTTTCTTCGGCAAATCGCTCCGCGATCTCGCCGGCCTTGCCGGTGCGGATCGTCTCGAAGCGCTTGGTCAGTTCGCGCGCGACCGTGACCATGCGGTCCGGGCCGAAAATATCCGCGACGGCGGAAAGCGTCGCCTGCAGGCGGTTGGGCGATTCGAAGGCGATCAGGGTCGAAGGCTCATGGATGAAGTCGGCGAGACGAGTACGGCGGGCCTGATCCTTTTGCGGCAGGAAGCCGATGAAGCGGAAATCGTCGCTCGGCAGGCCCGATGCGGCGAGCGCGGCGAGTGTGGCCGAAGCACCGGGGATCGGGATGACGCGAATGCCTTCATCGCGCGCAGTGGCGACGAGGCGGTAGCCGGGATCGGAGACGAGCGGCGTGCCGGCGTCGGAGACGAGGGCGACGGACTTGCCCGCCTGCAGCGCGGCGATCAGCTTCGGGCCGGCGGCATCGGCATTGTGCTCGTGATAGGCGACAGGTTTCGCCTTGATCGCATAGCGGTCGAGCAGGCGGCGAGTGACGCGGGTGTCCTCGCAGGCCAGCACGTCGCAGGCGGCAAGCGTTTCCAGCGCGCGGATCGTGATGTCGCCGAGATTGCCGATGGGGGTGGCAACGATATAGAGGCCCGGATCCAGCGGCGGGGCGGCCATTTCATGGCCGCCGACAATAAAGGAGCGCCCGCCGCTCATGCCGCCAGTTCCGCGACGAGGGCGTTGAGGACGAGACGGCCGGCCTGGGTGGCGCGGATGCGGCTGTTGGCGACGGGCTCGACCAGTTTCTCCGCCTGCAGCATGGCAAGGCGCGCGGGATCGAAGGCGCGGCCTGACAGTGCCTCGTAGCGAGCGATATCGATGCCCTCGGCGAGGCGCAGGCCCATCAGCAGCATCTCGTCACCCTGGGCTTGCTGATCGAGCATTTCCTCCTCGACGACGCCGTAGCCCTTTTCGGCGACCTTTTTCGCCCAGGTCTCCGGATGGCGCTCGGCGATGGTGACGCGCTTCTCGCCGCCATCGACAGAAAAGCGGCCATGCGCGCCGGGGCCGACGCCGACATAATCGCCGTAACGCCAATAGGTGAGGTTGTGGCGCGATTCCGCGCCGGAGACGGCGTGGTTTGAGATTTCGTAAGCCGGCAAACCAAGTTCGGCGGTAACGGCGCTCGTCAGGTCGTAGAGATCGGCGGCCTCATCCGGATCGGGGATCGGGATCTTGCCGGCCTGATAGAGCGCCTTGAAGGGCGTGCTGTCCTCGATGGTCAGCTGGTAGAGCGACAAATGGTCGGCGGCATAGCCGGCCGCCCGACGCAGTTCCGTCTCCCAGCTCTCCAGCGTCTGGCCGGGGCGGGCATAAATCAGATCGAAGGAGAGGCGCGGAAATGTGGCGCGGGCCATGGCGATTGCGCGCAGAGCCTCTTCGGCATTGTGCAGGCGACCGAGGAATTTCAGATCGGCATCGTTCAGCGCCTGAACGCCGAGCGACAGGCGGTTGACACCCACAGACCTGTAGCCGGCAAAACGTTTGGCATCAGCGGAGGAAGGATTGGCCTCCATGGTGATCTCGATGCCGGCGGAAAGGCCCCAGAGCCGGTCAGCGGCGTCGAGCATCGCGCCGACCGTTTCCGGCTGCATCAGCGATGGCGTGCCGCCGCCAATGAAAACGGAGGTGACGGCGCGCGGGCCGGTCCAGCCGCGCATGGTCTCCATCTCGCGGCGAAACGCCTCGACGAAGCGCGGCTGGTCCACCGGCTGATGGCGGACATGGGAATTGAAATCGCAATAGGGGCACTTGGCCGCGCAGAACGGCCAGTGGATATAGACGCCGAAACCTGGCGTCCCGTCGTCGCCATTGACCCGTGCGGCGGCCTCAGGCAACGCCGAGGCAGTCATGGGCGAAGGCCTTGAAGGCGCGGGCGCGGTGCGACAAGGCGGTCGCATCGCCCGGCTTCCAGCCATGTTTTTCTTCAGCGCTCATCTCGCCGAATGTAATGTCGTAGCCCTCCGGCTTGAAGACCGGATCGTAGCCGAAACCGAGCTTGCCGCGCGGCGGCCAGACCAGGGTACCTTCGACCTCGCCGCGGAAATATTCGACCTGGCCGTCGGGAAAGGCAAGGCAGAGGACGGAGACGAAGCGCGCGGTCCGCTGCCCGGGTGTCGACGCGCCCTTTTCGGCCAGTTTCTCCTCGACATTGCGCATGGCCATGGCGAAATCGCGCGTGCCGTCCGGCGCTTCCGCCCAATCGGCGGTGTAGACGCCCGGCTGGCCGTCCAGCGCGTCGACGCAAATGCCGCTGTCATCCGACAGGGCAGGAAGGCCGGTCGCCTCCATCGCGAATACGGCCTTGGTGCGGGCATTCTCCTCGAAGGTCGTGCCGTGCTCGGGCGGCTCGGCCAAACCCAGTTCGCCAGCCGAGGTTACCTCGAAACCGAACGGTCCGATCAGGTCGCGCATCTCGGCGAGCTTGCCGGCATTGTGGGTGGCGAGCACCAGCTTGCCAGGTTCGAGTTTGCGAGTCATTGCAGTCCCCAGAGTTTCGGTTCGGCGATTTCGAGGCTGTTGCCGGCGGGATCGCGGAAATAGATGGAGCGGGCGCCGTTCGGCCAGCGGAAATCGGCCTCGATTGCGACGCCCGCCTCTTCGAGATGGCCGCGCCATGCGTCGAGGTCCACCGGCTCAGCCCGGAAGCAGGCATGGCCCGGCCCGGTCGCGCCATGGGTCGGCACCGGCATGTCGGGATTGGTGGACGGCTGGACAGTCTTGTCCGGCCGAAACAGAAGCAACACGCCCTTGCCGCAAGCGAAAAAGACGTGTCGTCCCTCGACTTTCGCGATGCGCTCCAGACCCATCACCTCACCATAGAAGCGCTCGGCGGCGTCGAGATCGGCGACATAGAGCGCCGTCTCCAATATTCCGTCGGGTCGCAGCATGGTCCGGCTCAGGCCCCGATCGCCTGCTTCTGCAAGTCTATGAGCTGGGCGATCGCTGCCTCGGCCTTGGCGAAGAGGGCGTCGAACTCGGCGCGGGAGAAGGGCGCGCCTTCGCCGGTGCCCTGGATCTCGATGATACCGCCGGAGCCGGTCATGACGAAATTGGCGTCGGTCTCGGCCTGCGAATCCTCCGCATAGTCGAGATCGGTGACGGGCGTGCCCTGATAGACGCCGCAGGAAACGGCAGCGACATGCTCCTTGAGGACGCGGGTCTTCGACGCCATCTGACGGCTGTGCATCCATTCGAGGCAATCATGCAGCGCGATCCAGCCGCCGGTGATCGAGGCGGTGCGAGTGCCGCCATCGGCCTGGATGACATCGCAGTCGATTGTGATCTGGCGTTCGCCGAGCGCTTCGAGATCGACAGCGGCGCGCATGGAACGGCCGATCAGGCGCTGGATCTCCAGCGTGCGGCCGCCCTGCTTGCCGGACGACGCCTCGCGGCGCATGCGGTCGCCGGTGGAACGCGGCAGCATGCCGTATTCGGCGGTGACCCAGCCACGGCCCGAATTGCGCATCCATGGCGGCACGCGCTCCTCGAGGCTCGCGGTGCACAGAACATGGGTGTCGCCGAATTTCACCAGGCAGGAGCCCTCGGCATGTTTGGAGACGCCGCGCTCGAAGGAGACGCTGCGCATCTGGTCGGGCGTGCGCCCGGACGGTCTGGTCATAAAGGAACCTCTCGTAATCAAATGTGCGGGCGTTCTAGAGGAATGGCCTATCCGTGCCTAGGGCGAAGACCATTCCGATGCGCCAAAATATGCGAATGTGGACGCCTGCTTCTGCGCGGCAGGCCGCGCAGGCGGGATAATGCTAGCTGCACCCTTCCAGCCACACATCGCCATTTTCGAATGGCGTACATGCGCCCGTGACGAGACGCGATATCCTGCGAACGCGCTCCTCGAGCTCGGAATCTTCGGACAACAGATCATATTTTCCGGGCGCAATGAGCACCGCCAGCAAACGGAAATATTGCTCGTCGGTCAGTTGCGGCGGCGCTTTTCCATAGACGGCTTCACTGGCCTGGTAGAATCCCGTCATCCAGCCTTGCGGGCCCCGGCCCATTTCCAGGGTCTCCAGCCAAAGGGCAAGAATCCGGTCTTTCGACAGCCTGCTTTCGAGACCGAACGCGTAGCCGGTCTGCCTCAACTTGCCGATGCCCGGCTTGAACGTCTCGAAAGCCAGCCGTTTCGACACCGATTGCGAGATCGTCGTCAGCCCGGCCCCGGGGCTGGACAGGTCGATGCCCGAATGCGTTTCGAAGGCCGGATCCTGAACAAGCAACAGCTGACGCAGACGCTCGTCACCCAGCCCGCTTCCGCCTCGGCCTTCCGCGATAATCGCGTCCGCACGCTTCTCCAGCGCATCGGACGCCGCCACAGCATCGACATAGCCCTTGCCGCCATACAGGAGACCGGCCACGACCGGCGCGACGAGCAGGATGATGATCACAAAGCCAAGTTTTTTCATGGCGGCGCTGTGGGCAGATATTATGGCCCGGGTATGACGGCACGCTCCCAAAAGGGCCCGAGCCGCCGGCCGTTGATTTTGGATCGCCACCCGAGCCCGGCGTCGAATGATATTTTGGTTTCGTGCTTCGCCTCATATATTAAGGTCAGATCACCGAAACCGATGACGACCCCGACCATGCTGTCCAGGACCGAAATCTCCACCGAACTCGACGAACGGTCGCGCGAGATCTTCCGGCTGATCGTCGAGACCTACATGCAGGACGGCGAGCCGCTTGGCTCACGCAACCTGTCGAAGAAGCTGCCGATGTCGCTGTCGCCGGCCTCGGTGCGCAATGTCATGAGCGATCTCGAGGCGCTCGGGCTGATCTATTCGCCGCATATCTCGGCGGGACGGCTGCCGACCGAGCAGGGGCTGCGCTTCTTCGTAGACGCCTTCATGGATACCGGCGAGGTGAGCGATGCCGAGCGCACGCTGATCGAGAGCCAGATCAAGGGCAACCGGGGCGACCAGTCGATGGAACGGCTGCTGACCGACGCCAGCCAGATGCTGTCCGGCCTGTCGCGCGGCGCTGGCCTCGTGCTTGCAACGAAGCGTGAAGGCATCCTCAAACACATCGAATTCATCCGGCTTGAGGAAAACAAGGCGCTGGCCGTGCTGGTGTGGGAATCGGGCGACGTGGAGAACCGCGTCTTCGACCTGCCGCCGGGCACCACGGCGTCGCAGCTGGCCGAGGCCGCCAACTATCTCAACCATCACGGCCGCGACCGCAGCCTCGCCGATGCGCGGCGCAAGATCGAAGCGCGTCAGGAAGCGCTGCGCTCGGAGGTCGATGCGGTGAGCGCGGACCTGATCGCGCGCGGTCTCGCAGTCTGGTCCGGCTCCGGTCAGGGCCAGCCGGCGCAGCTGATCGTGCGCGGCCGCTCCAACCTGATCGAGAACGTGCAGGACAAGGAGCAGATCGAGCGGCTGAAGCTGCTGTTCGACGAGCTGGAGCGCAAGGACGAGATCGTGCGCATGCTCGACCTGACCGAAACGGGCTCAGGCGTGAAGATCTTCATCGGTTCGGAAAACCGGCTGTTCTCGCTGTCGGGTTCCTCGCTTGTGGTCGCGCCCTATCGCGATTCCAGCCGCAGCGTCGTTGGCGCAATCGGCATCATCGGCCCGACGCGGCTCAACTATGCGCGCATCGTGCCCGTGGTCGACTACACGGCGCAGCTGATCGGCAAGCTGCTGGAAGAAGGCTGAGCGCCGCAACCCCGAGAGCCTGCCGCGAATCATTGGTCTCGCCCTTGATTTTTCACGGGCAAACCTCGATATCGCCGTCAAAGAAAATCCCGAACATCACGGAAGACATCCAGATGGCTGACGAGAAAAAGACGGCTGCCGACGACAAGCCCATCAATCCCAACGACCGCGATGCCTTGAAGCGCGCCGCCGACGACATCCTTAAGAAGGGCCGCAAGGCCGAAACCGCCGAAAAATCCGCCTGGGCGAACGGTGCGGAAGCCGATGAGGCAGAGGCCACGGACGAGGACGCGAACACGATCGCCGACGAGATCGCGGCGATCCAGTCCGAAAACGCCGACATGAAGGACCGGCTGCTGCGGCTGGCCGCCGACATGGAAAACCTGCGCCGGCGCACGGAACGCGAAGTGCGCGATGCGCGCAATTTCGCGATTTCAAAATTCGCCGCCGACATGCTGGGCGTCTCCGACAATCTGCGCCGCGCCCTCGACCATGTGACCGAGGAACAGCGCCAGGCCGCCGACGAAACGCTGAAGAACCTGCTCGAAGGCGTCGAACTGACCGAACGCTCCATGCATGCGACGATGGAGCGCCACGGGGTGAGGAAGCTGGAGCCGGAAGGCCAGAAATTCGACCCGAACTTCCACCAGGCGATGTTCGAGGTTCCCAATCCGGACGTACCGAACAACACGGTGGTTCAGGTGGTTCAGGCCGGTTACCAGATCGGCGATCGCGTGTTGCGGCCGGCGATGGTCGGAGTGGCCAAGGGCGGCCCGAAGCAGACCGTTGAGGCCGAACCCGGCGCACCGAATCCCGAAGCGGAAAAAGACGCGTAAATTTTTTACAAACGGGGCGGCGTTAACCATGCCGCTTTACGCGAAAACAACGAATTTTAAATATTTCGGTAGCCATCGCTTAACCACAAGCCATGGAGCTACCGATGAAGAAGTACGCGATACTGACCACGGCAGCCGCTTTCGCCACGCTCAGCGTGACGGCGCAGGCCGCCGACACCACCTACTACGATCCGGCTCCGCAGCCGCAGTATGACGCGCCTGCCGCCCAGGCGACGAACTGGCAAGGCGCCTATGCAGGCGTGCAGATCGGCGGCGGGCAGATCCGCACCGACGGCGGAAACGATACCGCGATGGTCGGCGGCGCCCATGCCGGTTACCTGATGCAGCGCGGCCAGTTCGTGGCCGGGCCGGAAGTCGATATCAACTGGACCGGCTGGGAAGTCGGCAGCACGGATGTCGACGCGACAGCACGTGCGCGCGTGCGCGCCGGTATGGCCGTCGACAATCTGCTCGTCACCGGTTCGGTGGGCTATGGCCGCATGTGGGCCGACGGCGAAAGCGATGGCGGCCTTTCGGTCGGCGCGGGCGCCGACATAGCGATCAGCGAAAAGATCATCGGCGGCGCCGAATATCTCTACACGAATATCGGCGGCGGCGCGGACATCACCACGCATGAGGTCCGAGGCCGGCTGAGCTACAAGTTCAACTGAGCACCGGCAAATTCATCGGGGGACAAGGAAGGGGCCGCGCAAGCGGCCCCTTTTCCATTCAGCCCTTTACCAGACCCGCATCGATGGCGGCCTGGTGCAGCGAGATCTGCGGACGCGGGCCGATCTGCTGGATGACGACGGCGGCCGCAAGCGAGCCGAGATGCGCGCAGTTTTCCAGCGTATGGCCCTTTGTATAGCCGTAGAGGAAACCCGCGGCGTAGAGATCGCCCGCTCCGGTGGTGTCGACCAGATTGTCGATTTCGTGTGCCGAGACGCTGGCGGTCTCGCTGCCGGTCATGGCGATGGAACCCTTTTCCGAGCGGGTGACGATGGCGACGCGACAATCGGCGCGGAAGGCTTCCAGCGCCGTCTCGAAATCACCGGTCTGGTAGAGCGACTTCATCTCCTCCTCATTGGCGAAGACAATGTCGACCGTGCCGGAACGCATCAGGTCGAGGAATTCGTCGCGATATCTGTCGACGCAGAACGGGTCGGAAAGGGTCATCGACATCTGGCGGTTATTGGCATGGGCGATTTCGGCGGCCTTGCGGATGGCGTCCTTGGCGCGCGGCGGATCCCACAGATAGCCCTCGAAGAAGGTGACGGCGGAGCCGGCGACCTTGTCCTCTTCGATATCGTCGGGACCGAGCTCGACGCAGGCGCCGAGATAGGTGTTCATGGAGCGCTCGCCATCCGGCGTGACGAAGATCATCGAGCGCGCGGTCGGCGGCGTGCCGGACAGCGGGTGCGTGTCGAAGGCAACGCCCTGGGCGCGGATGTCGTGGCGATAGATGCCGCCGAGATGATCGTCGGCGACCTTGCCGAAAAATGCCGCCTTGCCGCCAAGCGATGCGACGCCCGCCGCGGTGTTGCCGGCCGAGCCGCCCGAGGTCTCCACCGCCGGTCCCATGCGATCGTAGAGAAGTTCGGCGCGGTCGGCGTCGATCAGGTTCATCGCGCCCTTGATGATCGAGTTCTGGTGCAGAAAATCGTCTTCGGCGCGGGCGATGATGTCGACAATGGCATTGCCGATACACAGGACGTCAAATTCGGACATGGGTTCCCCGGAACTATGGTTTTCCGGCGTTTAGCCGCTAGCAGCGCGAAGGGGAAGGGCCGGGGCGCAAAAGCCGCATCTTGCAGAGGAGACTATTCGTCGCCATCTGCCCGTCATGATCTATTCCTCGCTCGTCCTCGCGCTGCAATCGCTCCTGCATCCCGGCATGCGCGCCACTTTCTGGAAGTCTCTTGGCCTGACGATCCTGGCGCTGATCGGCGCCTGGTTCGCGATTTCGTCGGGTTTCACCGAACTGGCGATCCCGTGGGTGTCGGATTTCTTCCAGCTCGACTACCAGCTGCCGCAATGGACCGGCTGGATTTCCTTCTTCGCGCTGATGGCAGCGGGGTTCGGGCTTGCAGCGGTGCTGGCTTTCCTGATCGGGCCGGTGAGCGCGCTGATCGCGGGCATCTTCCTCGACGATGCCGCGGAGGCGCTGGAGGAAACCTATTATCCCGACGACCCTCCCGGCAAGGCGATGCCCATCGCGGAAGGCATCTGGCTGGCGATCAAGTTCACCGGCATCGTCATTCTCGGCAATCTGTTCGCGCTGGTCCTGCTGCTGGTGCCGGGGATCAATCTGATCGCGTTTTTCGTGGTCAATGGCTACCTGCTCGGGCGTGAGTTCTTCGAATTCGCGGCGCGACGTTTCGGGCCGCAGGACTATGCGCGGATGATGCGCTCCAAACACGGCGTGACAATCTTCGGCGCGGGGCTGGTCATTGCCGGTTTCATGGCAATCCCGATCCTCAACATCCTGACGCCGCTGTTCGGCGCGGCGCTGATGGTGCATCTGCACAAGGCGATCGCCGAACGCGAGACAAGACGCGGCAGCCCGGTCAGTTCCCGCCCACAATCAGCCTGAGGACGAGGCCGGCGGCGAGCCAGGCGAAGGAGAGAAACGCCAGCGACCGCAGGAGTTTCTCACCCCATGACGAGCCGCCATGATCGTGGTGATGGCCGCCGCTTTCGCCGCGCGCATTCCACATCAGCCAGCCGAAGACAGCGGTGACCGCGCCAAAGGCGAGATTGAGGAAAAACGTGTAATCGATGCCGAAACGGTCCGACGGCTCGGGAAGGCCCTGGCTGGCGCCGCTGTCGGGCGCAAGGCCGGTGATCGCAAAGCCGTAGTGGATGGCGATGGCGGTGACGACGAGGGCGGCGAAGAAGACCCCGGCGATGTAGAGAGACATCTTCCAGCCGTAGAAGCTCGCATTGACCCGCAGGACGGGGAAGACGATCAGGTCGGAGAAGATGAAGGCCATGATGCCGGCGACCGAGACGCCGTTGGCAAAGAGAAGGCTGGCCAGCGGGATGTTGCCCATAGAACCGATGAAGGTGAAGAACGCCGCGACAGGCCCGATCACGGCCTGGGCGAGGACCTGAAGGAAGCTCGGGTCGCCCTCCTGCCCCGTGCCGGGGAACAGCCAGGTAAAGAACTCCGCCGGGACGAAGGCCGCGATGATGCCGGCGAGCGTGAAGCCGACCGTCACATCCTTCCACACCATCTGCCATTCCATCGCATAGGTGCGCGACAGTTTCTCCCAGACCCGGCGGCTTTTCACGAGGTCGGAGATTTTCTCCGGCGAGCCGCCTTCATCGGCACCGAGCTTCTCGCGCACGCGCTCGATCAGCCGCGCCGGCCTGGTGACGCGCACGATCAGCCACATCAGCAGGATCAGGATGACGCCGCCGACATATTCGCCGACGACGAACTGCCAGGACAGGAAGAGCGCGATGATGACGCCGAGCTCTACGACGAGATTGGTGGAGGCCAGCAGGAAGGCGAGCGCCGGGACGAGGCCGGCGCCCTTGGCGAGCAGGCTGCGGGTCGTGGCCAACGCGGCGAAAGAACAGGAGGAGGAGAGGAAGCCGAAAAAGCTCGCCAGCCCGACCGATTTCGGGCCGGCCTTCCCGATCGTCTCGCGCATGCGCTCTTCTGTGACGAAGACCTGAATGGCCGACGAAATGACGTAGCCGAGGCAGAAGGCCCAGAACGCCGTCCAGAAGAAGCCGGCAGTGGTCAGAGCGGCGTCGGCCCAATTGGTGAGAAAGTCCTGCATAGCGGTCCCCTTTGGGGACCAACGACGGGACGGCGGACCGGTTCCGTCAGCCGATCACCTGCGCCGGCAGTTCGACAAGCGGCGCGGGGATGTCGCAGGTCTTTTCCTTCGACTTGCAGATATCGGCGATGACGCAGATCTCACATTCGGGCTTGCGCGCCTTGCAGGTGTAGCGACCGTGCAGGATCAGCCAGTGATGGGCATGGAAGAGATAGTCGTCCGGGATCGTCCGCATCAGGTTTTCCTCGACCTCGTCGGGCGTCTTGCCCGGTGCGAGGCCTATGCGGTTGGCGATGCGGAAAATGTGCGTGTCTACGGCCATGGTCGGGATACCGAAGGCCATCGACATGACCACGTTGGCGGTCTTGCGGCCGACCCCCGGCAGGGTGACCAGTTCCTCGCGCGTGCGCGGCACCTCGCCGCCGAATTCGTCGACCAGTTTGTGCGACAGGGCGATGACGTTCTTCGCCTTGTTGCGCCACAGACCGATGGTGCGGATGTAATCGCCGACCTTCGCCTCACCGAGCGCCAGCATCTTTTCCGGCGTGTCGGCGACCCTGAACAGTTCCTTCGTCGCCTTGTTGACGCCGACATCGGTTGCCTGAGCGGACAGCGCCACGGCGACGACCAGGGTGAACGGATTCACATGGGCGAGTTCGCCTTTTGGTTCCGGCCGCTGCACCGAGAACCGCCGGAAGATCTCGCGGACCTCGTCCTTCGAATATTTCGAGCGCTGCAAGGCTTTCCGTCGCGGCTTCGCCTTCACTTTCACGGGAGCCCGGGCGCCTGCGGCATTTTTGAACTTTGGATTCTGCATTCGTCCCCTATAAATATCCGCCATGGCCGAGACAACGCATCTTGACGGGGCGCCCGAGGACCACGCGGACAAGACGCTCTTTTCCGCGCTGCTGACGCCGCACCGATCCTTGTCGAAAAACGGCTTCACGGTGCTGATGATCCTCGCCGGCGGCGTACTGCTGGTGCAGGGTTTCTTCTTCTTCGTGACCGGCGCATGGCCAATCGCCACCTTCTGCGGGCTCGACCTGCTGGCGCTTTATGCCGCCTTCAAACTGAACTACCGGGCGGCACGGGCGCGCGAAGAGGTGCGGATCTCGCGCCAGGAGCTGCTGATCCGAAAGGTCGACCCGCGCGGACAGGCGACCGATCACCGCTACAATCCGTTCTGGGCGCGTTTCATGGTCGACAGGCATGACGAAATCGGCATCACCGCGATGAAGGTGACCGGCGAAGGCCGCACGACACCGGTCGGGGCCTTCCTCAACCCCGACGACCGCGAGAGCTTCGCCGACGCGTTCTCGAGTGCGCTGGCGACGGCGCGGCGCTGATTGCGCCCAATGTTCAATCTTCGCTAAAATTCGCGACCGGATCAAAACCCGCAAAGGCGGCATCGACGTCGCGTGACCCGTGCAGGACGCGGAGGATAGCCGTCTCGCCCTGCCATTCCATGAAGAAAATCACGTGGGAAGCATGCGGAAAGCTGCGGATGCCTTCTCCCAGCTCGTCGCGCGCCCGGCCCATTTTCGGGTTGAGGCCAATACTGCCGAAAAGGCCGAACAGATCTTCGACATAGTTCCGCGCTTGCGGTTCTCCCCAAGTCTGTGCGGTGTAAAGGAAGATATCCTGGAGATCTTTGTCGGCGTCGAGGGATAGAATCCAGCCGCTCACGCGCCCCGGTTCCGCGCCTTGGCTCTCTCCATGATATCTTCGACCGACGGTTTTCCCGTTCTACCCGCCTTTACGGAATCGACGCCGGTTGCGAGTTCCCGCCGCAAAACTTCCAGTTTGAGAAGTTGCTCCTGCTGGCGGCGCAAGGCATCGCGCACAACCTCGCTCGCATTGTTGAACATGCCGGATTCCACCTGCTCGGAAACATAGCTTTCCCATGTCTTTCCCAGAGAGAAATTCACCTGCGCACTCCCGTGTTCGAACCATAGCCCGGATAGCAATAAATGATATTAGTTGACATCTTTGCTTCATACAATCCGTACTAGCCCGCAAGAATCGGGTGGCGAGGCCCTTCCCTTCGTGGTGAATTCCGCGAACAAGAGGATTATTTCGCCATGAACGCCATGACACAAACCGAAATTACCCGGCCGCAGACCATCCTGACCGACGAGATCACCTCCGGCGCTGATTACGAGATCGTGCGCAAGGTGATCGAGACGATCTCCGAAACCTATCAGGACCAGCCTTCGCTGGAGACGCTGGCGGCCGATGTCGGCATGGAGCCGACCGCGCTGCAGAAGCTGTTCACCCGCTGGGCAGGACTGTCACCGAAAGGGTTTCTGCAGGCGGTGACGCTGGATCATGCGCGCCGGCTGCTGGCGAGCGACCTGCCGTTGCTCGACACGGCCTATGAGCTGGGGCTTTCCGGGCCCGGACGGCTGCACGATCTGTTCGTGACGCATGAGGCGATGTCGCCGGGCGAATACAAGGCGAAGGGCCTGGGCCTGACGATGCGCTACGGCTTTCATGTGTGCCCGTTCGGGCTGGCGCTCGTCATGACGACCGACCGCGGGCTTGCCGGCCTCGCCTTTTGCGATCCGGGCGGGGAGGCAGCGGCGCTGGCGGACATGCAGGGGCGGTGGCCGAATGCGGACTATAGCGAGGATCTGACGGCGACCGCGCCCTATGCGGCACGGATCTTCAATCCGGCCAACTGGCGCTCCGACCAGCCGCTGAAGGTCGTGCTGATTGGGACGGATTTCCAGGTCTCGGTCTGGAACGCGCTGCTGCAGATCCCGATGGGCAAGGCGCTCGCCTATTCGGATATCGCCACGAAGATCGGACGGCCGGACGCACCCCGCGCGGTCGGGGCGGCGGTGGGGGCCAATCCGGTCTCCTTCGTCGTGCCCTGTCATCGCGCGGTCGGAAAATCCGGGGCGCTGACCGGCTATCACTGGGGCCTGACGCGCAAGAAGGCCATCCTCGGCTGGGAGGCGGGGCAGCTATGCGCGGAGTGAGGCCTCGGCTTATTGACGGCCGATGAATCTATCGATTTCCTCGAAGAGCACTGAGAAAACACTCTCCTGAGGCAGAATGACGTGGTTGCGGCTTTCGAGCATGACGAATTCCGCGCCGGGAATGTGCGACGCCAGAAGCCGGCCCTGCTCGAAAGGTTGCACGCCGTCGTCGCGGGCATGGACGACCAGCGTCGGCACGGCGATCTCTCCGACGATATCCGAGACATCGAAGCGATCGATCGCGGCCCGGAGAGCAGCCGCGTTTTCTGGCGATGTCGTCTGGCGCTGCAGATCGATCAGAGAGAGGATCTGTTCCTGGCTGCCGCCGGGAATGAACATCGTCGCGAAGGCGTCGATGAAGGGACTGCCACGCTTACCCCAGCCATGGCGGATCAGGGTCAGTATGGCTTCCGCCTGGGCGCGCTCGCTTTCCGACCCGCGCACGAGGCGGCCCTGCTCGTAGCCGCCCTGCAGCACCAGATGGCTGACCATTTGCGGGTGACGGCGCGCGAATGCCGCGGCGACAGGCACGCCCTGCGATGAAGCATAGAGCGCGAAACGGTTCACCCCTGCGGACTCGACCACCGATTCCAGGTCTTCGACGAAGCGGTCGAGGGTGAAATCCCCGACATCCCAGTCCGACAGGCCGTTGCCGCGCTGATCGTAGCGGATCAACCGATATTGCGCGTTCAGCCGGTCGAGAAGCGGCCGCCAGACCGGACTATGCCAGTCATGCTCGAGATGGGTGAGCCAATGTCCGGCCTTGACGAGCGGATAGCCCTCGCCGCTGGTGGCGTAGGCGATCCGCGTTCCATCGACCGACCGGCAAAAGGTAACTCGCTGCCGCTGCGCCTCTTCGGACCGCGCCGGAGCGGGTGTCTCCTGCAAGCCATCAGCCTCCACTGCACCGACGAAGCGAAAGCCGCGGCGCGGCACTGTCCTGATCCATTGCTGGCGGACGCCGTCATCGCCGAGCGCCGATCTCGCCGCGCTGATCCGGGCGCTGACCGCCGAATTCGAGACAATTCGTCCATTCCAAACGGAGCCGATCAGGTCGTCGGTCGAGACGACCCGGTCACGTTCGGAAACGAGAAAAGCGAGGAGATCGAACACCTGCGGTTCGACGGGGCACGGCTTTCCGTCCGCAAGCAACTCGCGTGTTTCCTCAACAAGTTCGAAGCGGCCAAATCGATAGCGCATGCCCTGCCTATATCACCGGCAGTCCGACCATCGCCATCTGGGAGAGCAAAAACAAGGAAAAGACAAGAAGACGGCAAGGGTTCGGTCAAGCGGATGCGGGGAGGCGGAGGCATTCTGAACGTGGAGAACGATCAGGAGCCATGTCATGGAATACAGACGCGCATTTCCGGTCCAACGGCGAACCGATGGATCAATCGATTCGACTTACCATGAAATCCGGGCACGGCGGCTTCACAGGCAGAGCTTTGGCGAGGCTGGCAGATGGCTGATTTCGTTCCTTCGGCGACCCTACAGCGCCATGTCGAAGACCAGCAGGCCTTCCACGCCGCCATCGATCATCTCGATCAGGCGGGCGCCGAGCGCCTTGTGGTCGGGGTCTTCGAGATAGCAGTCGCGCGCCTCGGGGCTGTCGAAGCCAATGACGAAGCCGTCGCGGAAGCCGCGATGGAGGCCCTCCGGGCTTTCATTCGGCCCGGCACGGAAATCCGACGCGCCGTCAAAGCCGTTCACGAAATGGTCGAAGGCGCCGTAGAGCGCCAGAAGCGCCTTGTCGCCGACATCCGCCTTGCGGCGAAAGAAAACGCAGTGGAGGAGCGGATCGGCCAAGGCTCGGCTCAATGCGCCCCGGACATGTCGCCGAGGATTTCCTTCGTCGCGACGGTGGAATCCGGATTGAGCTTGTAGACCATCGGCACGCCGGTCGCGAGATTGAGCCTGGTGATCTCGTCGTCGCCCATGCGGTCGAGGATCTTGACGAGGGCGCGCAGCGAATTGCCGTGCGCGGCGATCAGCAGTTTCTCGCCACGCAGCACGCGCGGCAGGATCTCGGTCATGTAATAGGGCCAGACGCGGGCGCCGGTGTCCTTGAGGCTCTCACCGTCGTCGCCGGGCGGCGGAATGTCGTAGGACCGGCGCCAGATATGAACTTGTTCCTCGCCCCATTTGGCGCGGGCGTCATCCTTGTTGAGACCGGCGAGATCGCCGTAATTGCGCTCGTTGAGCGCCTGATCGTGGATCGTTTCGAGATCGGACTGGCCGTTGATCTCGAGAATGATCTGGCAGGTCTTTTCGGCGCGCTGGAGGACCGAGGTGAAGGCGATATCGAAGGTGATGCCGTAATCCTTGATAGCGCGGGCCCCTTCTTCCGCTTCCTGGACGCCGAGCTCGGTGAGGTCGGGGTCCTTCCAGCCGGTGAACAGGTTGAGTTTGTTCCACTCGCTCTGGCCGTGGCGGACGAGAACCATTGTTCCTGACATGAATAACTCCCTCGATCGTGGCTTTGATGGTTACCGGGCGAGGCCCAGAACGTCATGCATGGAATAGAGGCCGGGCGCGCGGCCCCTGGCCCAGAGCGCGGCCTTGACCGCGCCGCGTGCGAAAATCATGCGGTCCTCGGCGTGATGCGACAGGGTCACCCGTTCGCCGGGACCGGCGAGGATGACCGAATGGTCGCCGACGACAGAGCCGCCGCGCAAGGTGGCAAAGCCGATCGAGCCGGTCTCACGGGCGCCGGTGTGGCCGTCCCGCACGCGCACCGAGTTCTTGTCGAGATCGATGCCCCGGCCCTTCGCCGCCGCCGCGCCGAGCAGCAGGGCAGTGCCGGACGGTGCATCGACCTTGTGCCGGTGATGCATTTCGAGGACCTCGATGTCCCAGTCTGCGGCTTCCAGAGCGCGGGCGGCCTGCTCGACCAGAACGGAGAGCAGGATGACGCCCATGCTCATGTTTCCCGAGCGGACGATGGCGGTTTTCTGCGACGCGGCTGCGATCGCCTCGCCGTCTTCGTCCGACAGGCCGGTTGTGCCGATGATGTGGGCGATGCCGTGCTTCGCCGCATAATCAGAGACAGCGACCGTCGCCGCGGGCGCCGTGAAGTCGAGGATGGCGTCGGCGCCCGCGAAGGCCTCGTCCATCGACGAGCTGACGGTGACGCCGTTCGATTTCAGGCCCGCGAGCATTCCGCAATCGGCGCCGATCTCTTCGGCGCCCTCGCGTTCGAGCGCCCCGGACAATTCGGCGCCGTCGCTCTCGCTGATCGCCCGAATGAGATTGCGGCCCATCCGGCCTCCGGCGCCAATCACGGCGATGCGCATGGTTTCCATCGTTCCTGTCCCTCGACCCGGCGCGTCAGCTCACGGCTGCGCTGGGCGTTTCTTCCCTGTGTTCGTTTGACGCCGGCTTCTCATCGAGCAGATCAGACTGCTCGCCGCCCTGCAGCGCGTAGAAACGCGCATAGACGCCACCCGGCTTACCGATGAGCGTCCGGTGATTGCCTTCCTCAACGACGCGGCCGGCTTCCATGACGACGATCCGGTCTGCATTGACCACGGTCGAGAGCCGGTGGGCGATGACGATCGTCGTGCGCCCCTTCATGACACGGTCCAGCGCGTCCTGAACAAGCTTCTCGGAATCATTATCGAGCGAGGAGGTGGCCTCGTCGAGCAGCAGGATCGGCGCGTTGCGCACGATGGCGCGGGCAATCGAAATGCGCTGACGCTGGCCGCCGGAGAGCGTGATGCCGTTCTCGCCAACCTCGGTTTCATAACCCTGCGGCTGGGCGAGGATGAAATCTTCCGCATTGGCGAGGCGCGCCGCTTCCTCGATCTCGGCGTCCGTCGCGTCGGCCCGGCCATAGCGGATGTTGTCGCGAATGGTGCCCTCGAAGAGATAGGGTTGCTGCGACACATAGGCGATACGACCGCGCAGCGAACCCTTGGTGACGCCGCGAATATCCTGCCCATCGATCAGGATCTTGCCATCCACCGGATCGTAGAACCGCTGCAGCAACGAGATCAGCGTCGACTTGCCTGCGCCTGATGCACCGACGATGGCGGTGGTCTTGCCCTCCTCGGCGACGAGAGACAGGCTGTGCAGGACCGGGACACCTTCCTGGTAGGCGAAATCGACGTGGTCGAAGACGATGCGACCCTTTTTGACGTCAAGCGGGACGGCGTCGGGCGCGTCGTTCTGATGGACCTCCATATCGAGCAGGTGGTAGATCATGCGCGCATTGACCATTGCGCGCTCCATATTGATGTGCAGACGGGCCAGCCGTCGCGCGGGTTCATATGCAAGCAAGAGCGCTGCGATGAAGGCCATGACCGCGCCAGGGGGCTCCTGATTGACAACGGTATGATAGCCGCCATAGCCGATCACGCCGGCGATCGCCGCGCCGGCGAGGACTTCGGTCAGCGGCGTCATCCGTTCGGAAACGCTGGCAAGCTTGTTGGCGCGGTGGAAGGCCTCGTCGATGAGCCAGCCGATCCGTGCCGACAGCTGCTGCTCCATGGTGAAGGCCTTGACCACGGTGATGCCCTGGGCGACCTCCTGCATGGTTCCGGCGACCCGGGCGTTCAGCAGGACGGTCTCGCGCGTGACCGTGCGGATGCGCCGCGCGATATAGACGACGGCGAGGATCAGCGGCGGCCCGATCAATAGCGAGACGAGCGACAGGAACCAGTCGGTGACAATCATCACTCCGATCAGACCCAGCAGCGAGATGAGGTCGCGCGCCAGCGAGGTGATGGTGAGATTGAGGACGTCGCGAATCGCCGAAATGTTGCCGTTGATGCGCGCCGCCAGCTCGCCGGAGCGCGAGGTCGCGAAGAAGTTGACCCCGAGATCCATCAGTCGGCCGAAGACCCGCTTCTGGTAGCGGGCGACGATATCATTGCCGATCTTCGCCAGCAGGACGGCCTGGATGAAGCTGGCGACGCCGCGGATGGTGAAGGCGCCGAAGACGGCGGCGCAGATCCACGGGATCAGTTCGGCGCGCCGGTTCACGAAGATCTCGTTGATGACGTCCTTGAGGATCCACGCAGAAAAGGCGGTCGTCGCCGCAACCAGGATGAGGCAGATGACCGCGATCACATAGGAGCGCGCATAGAGCGCCGCATTCTCGGAGAAGATGCGCTTGAGCAAAGCATAGACACCCTGGGACTCCAGGATTTCGTCGCTGCGATCCAGTGCCAATGTCATTTCCTTGCGATGCGTCTGCGAGCTGCTTTCGGGCCCTTAAGATCGCGGGAGCTATACATGACGCAATTGCGAAATGATACCAGTCAAAACCACCGGTCAGCCGCAGGGCGGGTCAGCTCTCGCGCCACCAGCGACCCGAGGTATCGACGCCGAACCGCGCCGGCATGCGCGCATAGGCGGAAAGACCTTCCAGCGGCGCCTGATCATGCATGATCACATAGACCGGCGTCTGTTCCAGCAGATTGCGATGCGGTTCCTTGTTGTCGAAAGCGGCGCGGAAACGCCCGGCATTGAGAACCGGGAGTATCTTCTGGGTGATGCCGCCGGTCAGATAAATACCGCCGCGCGCCATGAAGACGAGCGCCATGTCGCCGGCGACGCGAGCCAGATATTCGATGAAGAGCTGCACGGTCTCGACGGCGACCGTATCGCTGCCGTCGAAAGAGGCGGACGTGATCTCCTCGGGTTTGGAGAGCGACTTCGGGCGGCCGTCCGCCGTGGCGACGGCGTTGTAGAGATTGACCAGGCCGCGGCCGCACAGGATCTGTTCGCCGGAAATCCGTCCGCCGATCGTCTCCAGATGCGGGAAAATCTCGTAATCGCGGTCGGTGCGCGGGCCGAGATCAACATGGCCGCCCTCTCCGGCGACCGGGATCCAGCTGTTCGAACCATGTACTATGCCGGCGACGCCGAGACCTGTGCCGGGACCGATGACAACGCGGTTTGAATATTCCACGCGCTTTCCGTCGCCGATTGGCTTCAGATATTCGGCATCGAGCGCGACGACGGCCAATGCCTGGGCCTCGTAGTCGTTCATGACCAGGACATCGGTGAAGCCGAGATCGGCGATCAGCGTCTTCGGCCGCACGATCCAATGGCAATTGGTCAGATCGATCTCATCGCCGTCAGTCGGGCCGGCGACGGCGAGAACCGCCGATTTTGGCACAACCGAGGTCTTGTCGAGGACGGTTTTCTGGATCGCGATGTCGAGTGTCTCGTAATCGGCCGTCTTGATCGGCGGAAACCGCTTCGGCTCGGCATTGGAATCAATCACGATGGCAAAGCGCGCATTGGTTCCGCCGATATCGGCGATCAACACCGGAAAGGGCATTCTCGTTTCAGAATCGGGGCGGCCGTTAGCCATGTGCCTCTCCTTGATCCGCATCAGGATCCATATTCGGCAGGACCGCAAGCAGCATGCCCGCCGTCTTCCGGTTTAACGCGATGGCGACGTCATAGACAATGGCGAGACGCATCAATGCCTTCACGTCGACGTCATGTGGCATGGATGTCAGCGGGTCGACGAAGAAGACGACCGCCTCGATCCTGCCCTCGGCGATCATCGCGCCGATCTGCTGGTCGCCGCCGAGCGGACCGCTTTTCAGCCGCGTGACGGGAAGGTTCGGGCAGGCCTCGACGATCCGGCTGCCGGTGGTTCCCGTCGCCACCAGATCGTAGCGGGCAAAGGAAGCCTCATGCTCGCGCACGAAGGCGACGAGATCGTCCTTCTTCTGGTCGTGCGCTATCAGGGCGATCCTGCGCTCCGGCTTCATGGCGACGTCCCTTTAAATCGTTTGAACCGCATAATCCAATTGAGACCGCGATGAAAGCCGAAATCGAATTCCCGCGCCTCGGCCTGCTCAATTGCCCGGCTTGCGCGCCGGGATCGGCACGATGATCGGAACGCGATTGCCCGGAGCAGCCATCGCCCTGACCGGAACGGCGGTTGCGCGGGCAAGCCCCGGATCATAGCCGGCTGTGAACGTGACAAGCGACTCGTCGGCGGGCGCTTTGCCCTGCAGGGTGGACGAGCAGGATTTCGGCAGATCCGCGAGCGTCACGACCTTCGGCTTGGCCGGCTTCTTGTTCGGATCGGGCTTGGCCGGCGCCCAAGGCTCGTCGGTGAACCACCATGCCAGCGACTTGTCACAGCCATTGCCGGAGCCGGTCGACTGCTGCGGCTTGCAATCCGGCGAACCGTCCTGGCAGAACAGACGAATGTGGAAATGGTAGTGATGCCCGTAATAGGGCCTCAGCTTGTTCATCCATTGGTCGTTGGCATGCGACGATCCATAGGTGTCACACATCACCTTCTTGATGCCCGGATGGATGAAGATGCGCTGCACCTCGTCATAGGAGGCGGCGCGCTTCAGGAGCTTTCCGTGCGCAGGCGTCCATTTCTTCGGATCGACGTAGAGCGAATCCTTCCTGAGCATGGAAATCGCGCTCATATTGGCGCGTTCGGTGCGCGTCAGGATGCGGTTCGGCATGGGGGTCAGCCAGATATCGGCGTCGAGGCCGATCTGGTGGGAGGCGTGGCCCGACAGCATCGGGCCGCCGCGCGGCTGCGAGATGTCGCCGACCAGAAGGCCCGGCCAGCCATCCTGCACCGCCTCACGTGAAAGACGCTGCAGAAGTTCGATTGTCTTCGGGTGGCCCCAGCGGCGGTTGCGCTCAAGGCGCATGGCCTGCCATGTCGGCCCGTCCACCGGCATGGCGACAGCGCCGTCGATGCAGCCCTTCGAGTAGAAGCCATGCGAATCCGGCGCGTCGACCGTCGGCAGTTGCACGCGGCCGAAAAGCTGTTTTGCGGCCGTCTCGGCGGACACCGGCGCGGCGGCCATGGCGGACATGATGACGACGAGCGCCAGATGTCGCGCGAGACGAGAAATGAAAGCCAAGGTCATGCAGCCCTCTTTGCCTGCACAGATACCGATGCTCGGGGAATCTAAACTGATTTGCCTGTCCGACCAAGGGGCCGCCGCATGCCGTTCAGGGGCGGACGCGGTATAGCACCAGCGGCTCGCCGACAGTGGCGGGGACGGGCTCCAGCCAATCGGGCGGTCTGCCCGACCGCAGCGCCGCCTGAAGGCCATGCGGGGCCGCGGCGATGAAATCGAACCCGTCGGCGCCGTTCAGGCAATCGGCAATCAGCGTGACGCCATGAGCGGCGAGCTTCGCACGCGCCATATTCGGTTCGGACAGCATGGCGTCGATCAGCAGCAGATTGCCAGCCGTGTCGCGGTGATAGGGCCCGGCGACGGCTCGGTGGCGAGTATGGAGCAGGATCATGGCGCCGATATCCGTGGCGCCGACGACGACGCCCGCCGGTTCGGCGGCGAGCGGAGCGTAGAGGTCGGCGGTGTAACAATAGTCGCGCGCGGAGACGCTGGCGGCTTGCTGCTGCAGGGTCGGAGCGGAGGCGAAAAGGCTGGCCGCCTGTGCGCCGGCCATCCACCAGACAAGGTTCAGCGAAACGGCCCAGACGGCAGCGAGACGCAATGAATCCGACAGACCGCGCCTTGCCGGCATGGTGGCGCGCAGCCCGACGATCCAGAAGCCGAGCGGCAAAATGGCGAAGGCCGCCGCGAAGATGAAGCCGCGCTGTTGCCACGCCGTGACCGCGATGGCCATCGCAAGAAACGACAGGAAGGCAACTGCGTGTCCTCGCCGCAAGGGTCCACCGCGCCACAGGCTGAGGGCCGAGACCGCGAAGGCGCAGAGCGCCATGCCGTAGAGGCCGACGATCTGGAAGGGATCCTCCGCCCAGAGATCGGCGAGCGAGCGCGTCTCGATGACGCCCTCCAGCCAGAAGGTCTTGAGACGCGGATCGAGGCCGGCGAGCGGATTGGCGAGGCAATGCGGGAAGGCCAGGACGACGATCCCGGCCACCGCGACACCGAGCGCCGCCAGAGCGCCGAAACGCGCGGCCGCGCCGCGCGCGAACGAGGCCGCGACGAGACCGAGGCCCGCCATGCCGCCAACGACAAGATGGAACGAGGAAAAGGCGTCGCAGGCGTCATAACCCCAATTGGCCGGCGCGACGGTGGCCAGAAAGACGGCGAGCGCCGATCCGGCGATCGCGCCGCCAAAAGCGCGAAGTTCGGCCGCGCGGGAAAAGCCCAGTGCGAAGCGCAGCGTCACATAGAGACCGGCAAGCGCGACATAGGGCATGACTTCCATGCCGATGGCGATCATCAGCACGGAGACGAGGCCCGCGAAACCGTGGGCATGAACCGGGCGGCTGCCAGGCAGCAGGCAAACGAGCAGCCAAAGCGACAGGGCGATCTGGATGTTGTGGTGATCGAGCGCACCGGGGCCGAAAGCGCCGGTCGTCCAGAGAGCGATCGCGCCGACCACCGCGACAGGCAGGCGGGCGGCTGCGTTTGCGGTGCGCGCGCACGCCGTCATCAGCGCGGCCATGGCGAAGAGCAGCGTCAAGGCCGGCCAGATGATCTTCGCAGCCGCTTCGGCCAATGCGGCGTCGCCCGTCAACGCGGTCAGCGCCATGACGATGGAGGCGATCGGGGCGTCGACGAGGCGCGACCAGTGCATCAGCGTGCCGCCTTCAAGGCCGAGACGATACTGGTGCAGGTCGAACCAGCTCTGGCCGGCAAGGAGATCGCGCACCTCGACGAGGCGCATGAGATCGTCCGAATTTGCGATGCCGGTCGCTTCCGACCCGCGCAGGCCGACCAGCGTCACAAAAATCGTCGCCAGCAATGCGAGCAGGATTGGCTCGAACCGGGCGCTTGCGGAGACCGCGCCGCGGGCGACGTCGGAGCGAGGCTCGGAAAGAAAGGTCATTGCCGCAAACTCATTGGCGGGGAATCCGCGAAAAAATTTCTCGCTAAACCTAGACTTAACCGGATCAAGAAATAGTAAAACGCATGCCGGCGGGCGATTGCCCGTGCAAAGGCAGGGGATCCCAGATGCGCGATATTGTCTCCAAGAGCCGGTTTCTGCGGCTGGCCAGCTTCGCCGTTGCCGGCGGGACGGGCTTTGTCGTCGATGCGACCGTACTGATGCTGCTCATGCGTTTTACGCCGCTCGGCCCGTTTACGGCGCGCATCTTCTCGGTTGCCGCGGCCGTGTTGACGACGTGGACGATCAACCGCACCGTGACGTTTGGAAGCAGCGGCCGGCATATCGTTCACGAGGGCGCGCGCTACGGCTTCGTGGCGCTGATAGGCGCTTCGCTGAATTACGGGATCTATTCCGGCCTGCTACTGGCCGCGCCGGACACCATCCCGCCTCTGTTGGCGCTTGTCATCGCCGTGGGGCTGGTGACCGTCTTTTCCTATCTCGGCTATTCGCGCTTCGTCTTTAAACGCGCGTGAAACGGGACTCCACCCGGCCTCATTCAATTACCATATAGGGGGCATGACACAGTCATTCCTTCACCCGGACACGCTGATCCATCGCCAACACAAGGCGTTGAACACGCTGCACACCTGGCTGTTGATCGGGGGCAGCCTCACTTTGCTGGCAGTGACGGCCTGGGCGATCGCCGGGACGACCGGGCTCGTCTATGCGGTCGGGTTCGGCGCAATCATGCTGGCCGCAGCGCGGCGCGTCTCGCCCTCCCTGGTGCTCAAGATGTACAGGGCCCATCCGGTGACGCCGCATAATTTTCCGGCGGGCTACCGGCTGATCCAGGAACTGGCGGCGCGGGCCGAATTGCCGGCGGCGCCGAAGCTCTATGTCGTGCCGTCCAAGATGATGAACGCCTTCGCGGTCGGGCGGCGCGAGGAAAGCGCCATCGCGGTCACCGACGCGCTACTGCGCAACATGACGATGCGCGAACTCTCCGGCGTTTTGGCGCACGAGATGACGCATATCGCCAATGAGGACATAAAGGTGATGTCGCTCGCCGACATGGTGTCGCGCATGACCTCGACCCTGTCGATGGCGGGAATCTTCGCGATCCTGTTCAATATTTCCGGCTTTTTCGGCCAGATTCCATGGCTGGGCATCATCGCGATGATCGCTTCGCCGACAATCGGCGGGCTTTTGCAACTCGCCCTTTCGCGAACCCGCGAATTCGATGCGGATTATGGCGCCGCGCTGCTGACCGGCGACCCGGACGGTCTGTCATCGGCCCTGTTGAAGCTGGAAAAGGCGCAGGGGCGCATCTGGGAGAGCATGGTGCTGCCCGGCGGGCGCATACCCGATCCTTCGGTCTTGCGCTCCCACCCGGAGACCGAGCAGCGCATAGCGCGGCTGCAGGCGCTGAAAGGCGCGCTTGCGACCCCGCCGCTAACCTCGACCGCGGACACAGTCGGCTACCATGTCCCGCGCGGTGCGTCGCCGGTGCCGCAGATCAAGCTCGGCCGGCGCGACCGCAACCGTTTCGACCACTGGGCCGCGCTGGCTGGCGGCCGGCCGGAAACCGACCCGCTGGTGGACGATCCAGACTCTACAGACCCCGCAAGCGCGGAAAGCTTTAACCCGTGGGAGAAACACGGCAAGAAGCCACGCATACGCGTTCGAGGCGGAGGGGTTTGGTGGTAGTACTTAGCCGATTAATTATTTCCCGCCAGCTTGCCAGCTAGACTGTTTCCCAGCCGCCCGATTCACCGGCGCGGAAAACAGCATCGATGAATTTCTGGTTCAATATGGACTGTGCGAGCGTGAATACCGGAACGTCTTCGCCACCGACCTTCCGGGCAAAGGCCTCCACTTCCAGCCGATACTGGTCGACGCCGGGAAAACGGAAGATCTGCGCCTCGTCGTGACCGGCATTGTGCAGCGAAATCCGGGCGTGGTCGTAGGAACCGGCATTGAAGGGCCCGTGGACGGTGATGAAACCCTTCTCGCCGTGGAAGGTCATCTCCTGGCGCAGCGCCATCTGGGTGGAGCAGTAGAAGGCCAGTTCGAAACCATCGAATTTCGCGCGGATATCCGCATAGATGTCGGTGCCGAATTTCGGATCGCGTTCGACTGTGGCCGAGACCGAGAGCGGTTCCTTGCCCGTGGCAAAGCGGGTCGTCACCGTCGGATAGACCCCGATATCGGGCAAAGCGCCGCCGCCGAGTTCGGGAATATTGCGCATGTTGGACGGGTCGGTGTTGAAATAGGAAAACGCGCCCTGCACCTGCCGCAAACGCCCGATGGCGCCGTCGGCGATCAGGTCGCGCACCTTCGACCATTGCGGATGATAGGTGACCATGAAGGCCTCGGAGATGACGACGCCGGTGCGTTTTTCGATCTCGATTAGCGGTTCGATCTCGGCGGCGTTCAGTGCCAGGGGCTTTTCGACCAGCACATGTTTGCCGGCCTCGGCCGCCTTGGCCGCCCATTCGACATGCTGCGAGGTGGGCAACGGAATATAGACACCGTCAACCGTGTCGGATGCCAAAAGCCCTTCGTAGGAACCGAAGGCGTGTGGTGCGCCGAAACGATCGGCCAACGCCCGGGCCTTCGCCTCGTCGCGGCTGGCGATGGCGGCGAGCACGCCATTCTCGGCGTTACAGATCGCCGGGATAACATGTTCGCGACCGATCTTCGCCGTCGATAATACGCCCCACCTAAACATGGCGTTCCTCCTTCTCGTTTTCGCGGCAGTTAACTCATCGCGGCTCGACTGTCACGAGTGGCCTGACAGAATTCAGGTCTTGGGAGGCTAGAGGACCCAGACAAACAGTAGCGCGACGACGGCCGGAACGGCCTGCACCCAGAGAATGCGCTTCGAGACGGTCGCCGCGCCATAGAAACCCGCGACGATGACGCAGAGGAGAAAGAAGGTGGCAATCGCGCCTGCCGCGCCCGGCGCGCCAACCGGGAAAAGGGACCAGATCAGCCCGGCGGCGAGGAAGCCGTTATAGAGGCCCTGATTGCCGGCAAGCACTTTCGTCGCCGCAGCAGCCTCCGGCGTGTTGCGGAAGACCTTCATGCCCTGCGGCTTGTCCCAGAGAAACATTTCCAGGACCAGGAACAGGACATGTTCCAGCGCCACGATTGCGATCAGGATCTGTGCGAAGGCGCTCATGGTCTTCTCCCGGATTACGGGAGAAGACTATTCCGGAAACGGAAGGCGGGGAAGACGGCGAATCAGCCGCGCAGCACGCCGCCGACCTTCTCGACATTACCTACGATCTTCGCCGACAGGGCTTCCAGATCCTCGTCGGTGAGCGTGCGCTCGACCGGCTGGATGGAGACTTCGAGCGCGACCGACTTCTTGCCCTCGCCCAGCGACGCGCCCTCGAAGATATCGAAGACGTTGACGCCGGTGATCAGCTTCTTGTCGGCGCCCGAGACGGCGCGGACGACCGTCGCCGCCGTCACGTCCTTCTCGACAACGAAGGCATAGTCGCGGCGCAGCATCTGGAAGGGAGAAATCTCCAGCTTTGCCTTGGTGCGCGTTGCCTTACGCTTCGATTCCGGGATCGCGTCTATGAAGACCTCGAAGCCGCAGAGCGCGCCGGAGACGTCGAGCGCTTCAAGCGCCTTGGGGTGGAACTCGCCAAAATGGCCGAGCACGACCTTGGGGCCGAGCTTGATGACGCCGGACCGGCCCGGGTGGTACCAGTCCGGCGCGCCGCGTTCGATCTGCAGATTGGCGACCGGCGCTCCCGCTGCCTCCAACACCGCGAGCGCATCGGCCTTGGCGTCGAAAACGCCGACGGGTTCGCCATTGCCGGCCCAGTGGCGGCCGCCTCCGGCGAGAGCCGCCGTGCCCCGGCGAATGCCGCCGGCGACGCGGCGCTGTGCTTCGGGCGTATCGCCTTCATAGGTCGCGCCAACCTCGAACAGGGCAACGTCGCCGATGCCCTGATCCGCATTGCGCTGCGCGGCGGCGAGCAGACCCGGCAGCAGGGACGGACGCATGTCGCTCATGTCGGCGGCGATCGGATTGGCGAGCTTCAGGGCGTTGGCACCGCCGCCGAACAGCTCGGCATGGGCTGCCGGGATGAAGGACCAGGAGACCGATTCCATCATGCCGCGGACGGCCAGCGCCCGCTTGGCAAGCCGCGTGCGGATCTGCAGCGTGGTCAGGATCTTCGCATTGACCGAGCCGAGGCCCGGCAAGGGCTGCGGATCGATATTGTCCTCGCCATGGATGCGCATGACCTCTTCCACGAGATCGGCCTTGCCCTCGACGTCATACATGCGCCAGGACGGCACGGAGACATCGGCCTCGACGCCGGACCCTTCGACGCCGAAACCGAGGCGCTTGAAGATGCCGACCTGCTCCTGCGACGGAACTTCGATACCGACCAGGCGCTTTACCTCGGCGAAGGGGAATTTGATGACCTTCGGCGTGTAGGCTTCGTAACCGATCACTTCCGGTTCGGTGGGCTCTCCGCCGCAGAGATCGAGCACCAGCTGCGTCGCCAGCTCCATGCCGCCGACCATGAATTCGGGATCTACGCCGCGTTCGAACCGGTAGCGCGCGTCGGTGATGATGCCAAGGTCGCGACCGGTGCGGGCGATGTTCATCGGGTTCCAGAGGGCCGATTCGATCAGCACGTCCGTGGTATTCTCGTCGCAACCGGAATGCTCACCGCCCATGATGCCGGCGATGGATTCGACGCCGTTATCGTCAGCGATGACGCACATTTCGGAAGTCAGCTCATATTCGCGCTCGTCGAGCGCCAGGACGGTCTCGCCATCCTTCGCGCGGCGGACGACGAGATTGCCGGCGACCTTGTTGGCGTCGAAGACATGCAGCGGGCGGCCGCGATCCATGGTGACGTAATTGGTGATGTCGACCAGAGCGCTGATCGGGCGCAGGCCGATGGCAATCAGACGCTGCTGCATCCAGGCCGGCGACGGACCGTTCTTCACGCCTTTGACCATGCGGAGGGCAAAGCCGGGGCACAGATCGGCATCCTCGATGGTCACCTTGACCGGGCACGCGCCGTTTCCTGAGGCGGGCTTCACATCCGGCGTCTTCAGCGTGCCGAGGCCCGCGGCGGCGAGATCGCGAGCGATGCCGGACACGCCGGTGCAATCGGCGCGGTCGGGCGTCAGGCCGATCTCGATGACCGGATCGTCGAGGCCAGCATAGGCGGCGAAAGACGTGCCGACCGGCGCATCCTCCGGCAGGTCGATAATGCCGGTATGGGCGTCGGAGATCTGCAATTCGCGCTCCGAGCACATCATGCCGTGGCTTTCGACGCCGCGGATTTTGCCGACCGACAGGGTGACGTCGATGCCCGGAACATAGGTGCCGGGCGCGGCGAAGGCGCCGACGAGGCCGGCGCGGGCGTTCGGGGCACCGCAAACGACCTGGATCGGCTTGCCGTCACCGGCGTCGACGGAGAGCACGCGCAGACGGTCGGCGTCCGGATGCTGTTCGGCGGTCAGGACCTTCGCGATGACGAAGGGCTTGAAAGCCGCCTTGTCGTCGACGGCTTCGACCTCGAGGCCGATGGCGGTCAGCTTCTCGACGATCTCGTCAAGCGTGGCGTCCGTTTCCAGATGGTCCTTCAACCAGGAGAGGGTGAATTTCATGACAACAACTTTCTAGCTGCTCAGACCGCCGAACAGGGTCGGCATGTCGAGCGGGCGGAATCCGTAATGCGAGAGCCAGCGGACATCGGCGTCGAAGAAGGCGCGCAGATCCGGCATGCCGTATTTCAGCATGGCGAGGCGGTCGATACCGATGCCCCAGGCAAAACCCTGAAACTCGTCGGGATCGAGCCCGCTCATGCGAAGCACATTCGGATGGACCATGCCGCAGCCAAGCACCTCCATCCAGTCCGTGCCTTCACCGAAACGCACCTCGCCGGGCTTCGACCGGTCGCACTGTATATCGACCTCCATCGACGGCTCGGTGAAGGGGAAGAAGGACGGCCGAAACCGCATGTTGAGGTGCTCGACCTCGAAGAACGCCTTGAAGAACTCGGTCAGCACCCATTTCAGATTGGCGACATTGGCGCTGCGGTCGACCACCAGCCCCTCGAGCTGATGGAACATCGGCGAATGGGTGGCGTCCGAATCCTGCCGGTAGGTCTTGCCCGGAATGATGATGCGGATCGGCGGCTTCTGCGCTTCCATCGTATGGATCTGCACCGGCGAGGTATGGGTGCGCAGCAACTTGCGCTCGCCATTCTCGTCCGGCTGGAAGAAGAAGGTGTCGTGCATCTCGCGGGCCGGATGGCCCTCCGGGAAGTTCAGCGCGGTGAAATTGTAATAGTCGGTCTCGATATCCGGCCCTTCGGCGATCGAGAAACCCATATCGGCGAAGATCGCGGTCAATTCGTCGGTGACCTGGGTGATCGGATGGATACGGCCGGTTTCGGCGGGTGCGGGGCGCACCGGCAGGGTGACATCGACGGTCTCGGTGGCCAGCCGGGCCTCGATCGCCGCCTCGCGCAATTCCGCCTTGCGCGCGGCGATCGCCGTGGTGATGCGGTCGCGCAGGCCGTTGATCGCGGGACCCATCACCTGGCGTTCTTCCGGCGTCATCTTGCCGAGCGTCTTCAGCTGCTCCGAAACGGAGCCCTTCTTGCCGATGGCGCCGACACGCACCGCCTCGATCGCAGCCTCGTCGGTCGCGGCGGCGATGTCCGCCATCAGGTTTTCTTCGAGACTTTTCAGTTCATCGAGCATCTTGCGTTTCCGGTTCGCTTCGCGGCGTTCCTTAGCGCCGCCATGTCAAAGTTCAAAGAAAAACCCGCGTCTGGACCAGCCAGCGCGGGTTTCTCGTTTTCTTGTCTGAGAAAGCGCTGACTTAGCGGACAGCGCTCTCAAACGCGTTCCGCGTCGTATCTTTCAGATAGGCGAGGGCTTCCTTCGCCTTGCCGACCAGCGCCTCGAAAGCCTGCGGCTCGTGGATCGCCATGTCGGACATGACCTTGCGGTCCATCTCGATGCCGGCCTTGTTCAGGCCGTCGATGAAACGGCCATAGGTCAGGCCATGCTCGCGCACGGCGGCGTTGATGCGCTGGATCCACAACGAGCGGAAATTGCGCTTGCGCACCTTGCGGTCGCGATAGGCATACTGCATCGACTTGTCGACGGCAGCCTTGGCGGTGCGAATGGTGTTCTTGCGGCGGCCGTAGAAGCCTTCCGCTTTCTTCAGAATTTTCTTGTGCTTGGCGTGGGCTGTCACGCCGCGTTTGACACGTGCCATGGTCTAGTTCTCCTGGTTCGTTCGCGACGGCTCAATCGCCGTAAGGCATGAATTTCTTGACGATCTTCGCATCCTGATCCGACAGCACCATGGTGCCGCGCGCATCGCGGATGAACTTGTTGGACCGCTTGATCATGCCGTGACGCTTGCCAGCAGCAGCGACCTTGACCTTGCCAGAGGCCGTGATCTTGAAGCGCTTCTTGACAGAAGCCTTCGTCTTCATCTTGGGCATTTTGCTCTCCGTTATTGTTCGCGCAATCGCCGTTTTCCGGGTCTCGGGACAAATCCGACTGCTGCATGAAATCCATGCAAAGCGGGCCCTGACCCAAACGATGTGCGCTGTTCTTGCATTCGGAACGGACACGGCATGCCCTGCCGGACCGCTCGGGACGCGGTCGTATAGACTCGAAGTCCCGCAATTGCAAGCATCGGGTCGATTGCCGACGGTTCGACGAAAAGGACGCCGTCACCCGCGACAAATTCACCGCAGCCAGCGCTCAGAGACCGTCGATCAGCGAAACTCCATACCGCTGTCGCAGAAAAGTCGGACAGCCGACCGCAAAGAAAGAAAAGGCGGCCCGAAGACCGCCCTTCTAAATCTCTCTTTTGGTCGCAACTGCCTAGCGCGGCGCGAGGACCATCATCATCTGGCGGCCTTCGAGCTTCGGCTCGGCTTCGACCTTTGCAATCGTCTCGGTGTCGCCCTTGACCTTCTGGAGGAGCTCCATGCCGAGATTCTGGTGGGCCATTTCACGGCCGCGGAAGCGCAGCGTGACCTTGACCTTGTCGCCTTCGTCGAAGAAGCGGCGCATTGCCTTCATCTTCACCTCATAGTCATGGGTGTCGATGTTGGGACGCATCTTGATCTCCTTGATCTCGACGGTCTTCTGCTTCTTGCGCGCGGCGGCGGCTTTTTTCTGCGATTCGTATTTCAGCTTGCCCAGATCGACGATCTTGGCGACGGGCGGATTGGCGTTCGGAACAATCAGAACAAGATCCAGACCGGCTTCCTCTGCACGCTGCAGGGCTTCGGCGGTATCTGTCACGCCGTGGTTCTGTCCTTCGGCGTCGATCAGCTGGATCTGGGGGTCGCGGATGTCGCGATTGGCGGTGGGGCCTGTTTTTTGGGCCGGAGGGGCCCGGAATGGACGGCGAATGGTCGTTGTCTCCTGTGTCGTTTCTCTACGGGTTCAACCGGAAGTTCGCGCAATGTCGGTATTCGCGGCGACGAGTCAATAGCATGGCTGTCCAGAAAAATCATCATCCGGCGCATCACGGGCTTCACATTGCCTTTCATGGCGCGCAATACACCGCCGCGAAAACCGGAAAGGACCGAAATGAGCGACAAACCCGAAATGCTTGATGTTTCCGGCACGCAGATCGCCGTGCGGCACCGGTCCGGCGGCAATCCGGGTCTCGTCTGGCTCGGCGGCTACCGGTCAGACATGCTCGGCACCAAGGCGGAGCGGCTGGACGCGCTGGCAGGCGAACTGGGCCTCGCCTATACGCGGCACGATTATTCCGGCCATGGCGAATCGGGCGGCGAATTCACCGACGGCACGATCTCGGCTTGGCTCGCCCAGAGCATCGCGGTGTTCGAGCAATATACCAGCGGTCCGCAGATCCTGATCGGCTCGTCGATGGGCGGCTGGATCGCGCTGCGCATGGTGCAGGAGCTGAACAAGGGCGCTACGGATGACAGGATCGCGGGGCTGGTGCTGCTGGCGCCGGCACCGGATTTCACAGTCGAGCTGATGGAGCCGGAACTGACCGATGCGCAACGCGCCGATCTCGACCAGAAAGGCTATTTCGAGGAGTTCAGCGAATATTCGCCGGACGATCCGAACATCTTCACCAAAGCCTTTTTCGATGACGGGCGGAAAAACCGCGTGCTCACCGAGCCGCTCGATACCTATTGCCCGGTCCACATCCTGCAGGGCATGGCCGATCCCGACGTTCCTTATGCCCACGCACAGAAGCTGATGGAGTTTCTCGGCAAGGACGATGCGACGCTGACGCTGGTCAAGGACGGAGATCACCGCCTGTCGCGGCCGCAGGATCTCGACCTGCTCGCGCGAACCGTCGCGGCAATGGCCGAACGCGTCCGAAAGGACGGTTGATGCGCCTGTCGCTCGCGACCAACGCTGTGGTCGCGGCACTGATCGGTTTCGCCGTGACGCTGCCGCTGATCTTTCAGGCCGGCAAGGCAATCGGCGCGAGCGACGTCCAGACGGCGATGTTCGTCACGGTCTCCTGTTTCGCGGTGGCCATTGAATCGGCCTATCTGTCCTGGCGATACAAGATCCCCGTCGTCTGCGCCTTCTCGACCGCCGGGCTGGCGCTCATCGGTGCGAGCGACGGCTTCACAATCTCAGACGCGGCGGGGGCGCTGATCGCGACAGGCCTGATGATTGCCGTGACGGGGCTGGTACGACCGTTCACGACACTGGTGGCGAAAATTCCCGGCGGCATCGCGGCGGGCATGCTGGCGGGCGTGTTGTTGCCGTTCGTGCTCGGCGCGGCGCGGGCGGGACAGGCCGATCCGGGCCTCGTGCTGCCGCTGACAGTGCTCTATTTCGCGGTTCGGCTGTGGAACGGCGCCTATGCGATCCTCGCCGTGCTCGCCGCCGGCATCGCGATGTCGGTCTTCGGCGGGGCGACACTCGCCTTGCCCGCGCCGGGCATGCCGGAATTCGAACTCCTCATGCCCACGCTCTCGCTGCCGTCGTTGATCGGGATCGCGATCCCGCTTTATCTCGTCACCATGGCCTCGCAGAACCTGCCCGGCCTCGCCGTGCTGCGCGCCGACGGATACGCACCGCCGGCGGGGCCGCTGATTGCCGTGACGGGCATCCTGTCGACGATTTCAGGACTGTTCGCGGCGATCACCACCAATCTCGCCGCCATCACCGCGGCGATCTGCACCGGGCCGGACACGCATCCCGATCCGGCGCGTCGCTGGATTACCGGTCTGTGGTACGGGGTGTGCTACGCCTTGATCGGCCTGTTCGGCGTATCGCTGGTGGCAATCGTCACGGTTTTGCCGTCCGTACTGATCGCATTGGTGGTCGGGTTGGGGCTGCTCAACCCGCTGATCAACGCGACGATGATCGCCATGAAAGACGAGGATGAGCGCGTGCCGGCGATGACGACGCTCATCGTGACGGCTTCCGGGGTGGCCTTTTTCGGCATCGGATCGGCTTTCTGGGGCCTCGTAGCGGGTCTCACAATATTTTTTTCATCGCGTCCCGTGTGGAGAAAACTCCAGTGAGTCGCCTCCGGAAGCCCGGAACTCCGGGCTTTCCGGCTTGCAAAGCGATTTCGCGATACCCACCTCGGTAGCAGGCAGCGACGACCGCCGCCTTTTTACTCGAAAGGGGTAGCGAATGACACATACCGCAATGATCCGGCCGGCTTGGACGCCCGCGACGATCGCGCTGATGGTTCTGGGTTTCATCATCTTCTGGCCGCTCGGCCTGGCGATGCTGGCCTATATCCTGTGGGGCGACCGCCTCGATGAATTCAAGAGGGACGTGAACATGAAAACCGACGAAGTTTTCCGGGGCTGCAGCGGGATCGGCCGCAAGCGCCGCCACCGGGACAACCACTTCCATGCCCGTACCGGCAATGTGGCCTTCGACGACTGGCGCGAAGGGGAACTGAAGCGCCTGGAAGAAGAGCGCCGCAAGCTCGACACGATGCGCGAGGAGTTCGACTCCTACATGCGCGAACTGCGCCGGGCGAAGGACCAGGAAGAGTTCGACCGCTTCATGCGCGACCGAAAGAACCGCCCGAACGGCGACAATGGCGACAACAACGGCCCCTCTGTGCCGAATGTCACAGACTGGAGCTAAGCTTCGAGCCTAAAACATGGTCTGACCTCCAAACTGACCTCCCCCAAGGCTCGGCCCGCGGTTTTTCGAAACCGCGGGCCTTTTCTTTGACCGATGCGCTCAACCTTTCCGGGCCGGCACGCCGCGCAGGACGGCAAGGGTGATCGCCTCGACGGCCATGAGCAGACACAGCACCCAGTACCCGCCTTCGACGATCATCCGGTCGACGGTCCCGATCATCATCGGCCCCAACACGTAGCCAAAGCCCCAGGCCAGGTAGTAGGCGCTGGAGACCGTGCCTTTCAGATGCTGCGGCGCGCTGTCGTTCAGCTTCGCCAGAGAGGCAACGCAGAAAACTCCGAGGCCGAAGCTGGAGATCGCGAGGCTCACAAAGGTCGCCGGCATCAGGAGCGTCGCGACCAGGCCCAGCGCAGCGAGGGTCAGACCGCCTATCATGAAGCCGTCACGGCCATAGCGGTCCGTCAGGGGTCCTGCGACGAGCTGCGACAGGCCAATCCCGGCATAGAAGACGGAGAAGAACACGCCGATTTCCTTTGGCCCAAGGCCCCGGAGCGACCCGATCGTGACCGGAAGGACCGTGAGAGACGCGCCATAGGCGGCGCCGTAAAGCACGATCCCCGCGAGCACGACGAGGGACGGCCGATGGGAGAACAGCCGAAGCGCGTCACGCAAGCCCGGACGCGCGGTCCTTTCGGCAAGCCGTGCGGCATTCATACCGGGAAGGAACGCAGTCAGGACCGCGGCGCCGGCGATACAAAAAGCCGAGAACAACAGGAAGGGCCGTCCGCCTGCCCCGGAAGGGTCGACCATCAGGCCGATCAGCGGTCCGATCGTCAGGCCCGCATGGATCGCAGCGTTGTAGATGCCGATCGCCCGGCCTTTCGCGCTTGGATAGGCCAGCGACAGGACTGCGGGGCCGAGCGCCCAGATCGGCGCCTCCCCCAGTCCTTGTACGATGCGGCCGAGATAGATCTGTACCGCGGTTTGCGAAAAATAGAAGGCAATTCCGGCGGCGGCGCAAAGGAGATAGCCAGCGACGAGGAGCGGCTTTGCTCCGTTGCGGTCCGCCAGCAATCCGACGGGCAGTTGGGCGAGCAAATAGGCAATCGCAAAGACGGAGGCGACGAGGCCGACGCTTTCCAGGCTGCCGGTCTGATCATGCACCCTTTGCGGCAGGAGCGGGACGATCATCCCGACGCCGATCATCAGCAGCGTCGCCGCCGCGCTCAATGCGATAATGGTTCTGTTTCCAGCCATGACAGACTGACCTCTCGAAGATGCGAGATCGGCGGCGGGCCGGCTTCCGGCCGGCGGATTGGCCGCGGATTCGCGAAAATACAGGATCCGAGAGATCGACCGGAAACGCTATCGGCCGAGATTCGCGACGCGAACCCGAACCGACCCGGCAACCTCCCGACGTCAGGGACTGCATGCGGCCGAAACCGCATCGCGGTCCTCAGAGCGCGGAAGGCGGAGGAGGCGCGACGGTAAAGAAGGCGGCGTTTCGTATATGCATCGGAGTCGGGTCCGTTCGAGACATGACGCGGAACACGTCGCGGCAACTATGCTGCGCAAAAGATCCGCATGCAATCGCCGCCAGAATTTTTATCCACCCGCCGCGAGAATCGGCTAAATCGCCTGCATGGCATTCGGTTTCGCGCGCAGAAAACCCGCTAAAGCGGACGGCCCCGCCGTGGAGGACCTGACCCACGATGTGGGCGGGCGGAGCCTGCCGTTGCGCGTCTCCGAAAATCCGCGCGCCCGGCGGCTGACGCTGCGCATCAAGCCCGGCGCGCGGGGGCTGACCGTGACAACCCCCGTCGGTGTTCCGATGCTGGAGGTGGAACGGTTTCTCTATCGCAACCGGGCCTGGCTGGAAGAAAAGCTCGAAAAGGCGCCTGACCGGCCGGAAGTGCGTCCGGGCATCAAGATCCCGATCCGCGGCGTCAACCACGAGATCGTTCATGAGCCGGGCCGGGGCGTCATCGAGGCGGTGCGCAATGCCGACGGCGCGAGGCTGATCGTGCGCGGCGAGCGCATCCATCTGCCGCGCAGGGTCGCCGATTTTCTCAAGAAGGAAGCCAAGGCCGAGATCGGCGCGCTGGTCGAAAAGCACGCCAAAACGGTGAAGCGTCCGGTCAAGTCGATCCGCTACAAGGATACGGTGAGCCGCTGGGGCTCGTGTTCGTCGGAGGGGAACCTGTCGTTTTCCTGGCGCATCATGATGGCGCCGCGTCCGGTGATCGACTACCTCGTCGCCCACGAGGTGGCGCATCTCGTGCACATGAACCACGGGCCGAAATTCTGGGCGCTGTGCGAGGAACTCTGCCCCGACACCAAGCGCTGCAAGGCATGGCTTAAGAAGAACGGAAGCGCGTTGCAGGCGATCGGGTTCTGAAAGACCGCAATTTCCTCGACTCTTCGCCCCCGCGCCATTATCTCCACCGCATGGCACTGGACATCAAAATTTGCGGCCTGAAGACGGAAGAAGCGGTGGACGCGGCGCTTGACGGCGGCGCGAACCATATCGGCTTCATTTTCTTCGAGAAAAGCCCGCGCCATGTCGACCGGCAGGTGGCGCGCGAGCTTGCCATGAGCGCGCGGCGACGGCTGGCCATTCCGGTTGCGGTGACGGTCGATGCGGACGACGCAACGCTGGCCGAGATCGTTGCGACAGTCGAGCCCGGCATGCTGCAGCTTCACGGCAAGGAAAACCCGACCCGTGTCGCCGATATTCGGGCAAAATTCGGCTTGCCGGTCATGAAGGCGCTGTCGATCCGCGAGGCGGACGATCTGAAGGCTATCGAGCCCTATTACGGCATTGCCGACCGGTTCCTGCTCGACGCCAAGCCGCCCAAGGGCTCCGACCTTCCCGGCGGAAACGGCGTTTCCTTCGACTGGTCGCTGCTGGGAGCGCTTGACGGCAAGACGAATTACATGCTTTCCGGGGGCCTCGACGCCGATAATGTCGGGGAGGCGCTGGCGATTTCGGGTGCAAAGGCCCTCGACGTATCGTCAGGCGTAGAAAGCGCCCCGGGCGTCAAAGACATCAACAGGATTGCCGCTTTCCTCAAAGCGGCGCGGGCGGCTGACGCCCGCAACGGGAGTTGACCATGAACAAGCCGGCCGAACCGAATTCCTTCCGCACCGGACCGGACGAACAGGGCATGTTCGGCATTTTCGGCGGCCGCTTCGTCGCCGAAACGCTCATGCCATTGATTCTGGACCTGCAGGCGCATTGGGACGAGGCGAAGAACGATCCCGCCTTCAAGGCCGAACTGGAAAACCTCAACACCCACTACACCGGCCGGCCGTCACCTCTATATTTTGCCGAGCGGCTGACGGAGCATCTCGGCGGCGCGAAGATCTATTTCAAGCGCGATGAGCTGAACCACACCGGCTCGCACAAGATCAACAACTGCCTCGGTCAGATCCTCCTGGCGCGGCGCATGGGCAAGACCCGCATCATCGCCGAAACCGGCGCCGGCCAGCACGGCGTGGCCTCGGCGACCGTCTCGGCGCGTTTCGGCTTCCCTTGCCATGTCTATATGGGCGCAACCGACGTGGAACGGCAGGCGCCGAATGTGTTCCGCATGAAGCTGCTCGGGGCCGAGGTGACGCCTGTCACGTCGGGCCACGGCACGCTCAAGGACGCGATGAACGAGGCGCTGCGCGACTGGGTGACCAATGTCGAGGATACATATTACCTGATCGGGACCGCGGCTGGTCCGCATCCCTATCCGGAGATGGTGCGCGATTTCCAGTCGGTGATCGGCACTGAAACGAAAGAGCAGCTGATGGCGGCCGAAGGACGGCGGCCGGACATGATCGTTGCCGCGGTCGGCGGCGGCTCGAACGCGATCGGACTTTTCCACCCGTTCCTTGACGACAAGGACGTGCAAATCGTGGGCGTGGAAGCCGGCGGCAAGGGTCTGGAAGGCGAAGAGCATTGCGCTTCGTTGACAGCCGGGTCTCCCGGCGTTCTGCATGGCAACCGGACCTATCTTCTGCAAAACAGCGACGGCCAGATCAAGGACGGCCACTCGATCTCGGCCGGACTCGACTATCCGGGCATCGGTCCGGAACATTCGTGGCTGAAAGAGAGCGGTCGCTGCGAATATGTGCCGATCATGGATGACGAGGCGCTGGAAGCCTTCCAGCTTCTGACGCGGCTCGAGGGCATCATTCCCGCACTCGAACCCGCCCACGCGCTGGCCGAGGTCATCAAGCGCGCGCCGAAGATGGGCAAGGACCAGATCATTGTGATGAACCTGTGCGGACGCGGCGACAAGGACGTGTTTACGGTCGGCAAGATCCTGGGACACGATCTGTGACCGCCTTCGAGATCTACCAGTCGAAGCAGAATCCGCTGCATTACGTGGCGATCGAGGAAGGCGACAGCCGGGAAAACGCCGAAGGCGTGCGCACCAGCCAGAACCTGCAGTTCCTCACCCGCGTGCCGGACGACGGCGAACCGCGCATCGCCTTCGATCCGAAGGAAGCGGTGTCGCGGATCGCCAAATACGGCTTCTATGCCTTCAACGTGACGATCACCATCCGGGAGTCTGCGGACGGATGACGGTGACGATCTACCACAATCCGAAATGCAGCACGTCTCGCAACGTGCTGGAGATGATCCGCGATAATGGCGTGGAGCCGGAGGTCGTGGAGTATCTGAAGACACCGCCCGGCAAGGAAAAGATCGCGGAAATCGTCAAGGCGACCGGCGAGCCGGTGCGCGGGATCCTGCGCGAACGCGGCACGCCCTATGCCGAACTCGGCCTCGACGATCCGAAATGGAGCGATGACGAGCTGATCGGCTTCATGGTCGAACATCCGATCCTGATGAACCGGCCGATCGTGGTAACGGATAAAGGCGCGGCTTTGTGCCGGCCGAAAGAAAAGGTGCTGGAGCTGCTTTAGGCGCTCCGCGAGAAGGAACAGACGAGTATGACCGCACGCATGGATGCCCGTTTCGCCAAGGTGAAGGAAGAAGGCCGGCCCGCGCTGGTGACCTTCGTGATGAGCGGCGACCCGGATTACGACACTTCGCTCGCCATCCTTAAGCGGCTGCCAAGCGCCGGCGCGGATGTGGTGGAGCTCGGCATGCCGTTCTCCGACCCGATGGCCGACGGTCCTGCGATCCAGGCCGGCGGGTTACGCGCGCTCAAGGCCGGCCAGACGCTCCACAGGACGCTCGACATGGTGAAGACCTTCCGCGAGGAGGACGCCGACACCCCGATCGTGCTGATGGGCTATTACAATCCGATCTATATCTATGGCGTTGACAGCTTTCTGACTGACGCCAAGGCCGCCGGGGTGGACGGGCTGATCATCGTCGACCTGCCGCCGGAGATGGACAACGAACTGTGCCTGCCGGCGCTTGCCGCGGACATCAATTTCATCCGGCTGGCGACGCCGACCACCGACGACAAGCGGCTTCCGGCGGTTCTCGCGAACACGTCAGGCTTCGTCTACTACGTCTCGATGACGGGGATCACCGGCGGGGCGATCGCCTCGACCGCCGCCGTCGCCGATGCGGTGCAGCGGATCAAGCGCCACACCGATCTGCCGGTCTGTGTTGGTTTCGGCGTCAAGACCGCCGAGCAGGCTAAGGTGATCGGGCGCGACGCGGATGGCGTGGTTGTCGGCACCGCGATCGTGCAGGCCGTCGCCAATACGCTCGACAAGGACAACCGCGCGACCGCCGACACGGTGGAAGCGGTGGCGACACTGGTAGGCGGGCTTGCCGCCGGCGTTCGGGCGTCACGTCTTGAAGCCGCCGAATAGCTGCGCCACATTGTCGCGAGAATAGACACGGGGCTTTTCCCATGAACTGGATTACCAACTACGTCCGCCCGCGGCTGAACTCGATGCTCGGCCGCCGCGAAATGCCGGAAAATCTCTGGATCAAATGTCCGGAAACCGGCGAAATGGTCTTTCACCGGGATCTCGAGGATAACCAGTGGGTCATTCCGGCCTCCGGCTATCACATGAAGATTTCGGCCGCGGACAGGCTGAAGCATTTTTTCGACAATGGCGTCTACGAGGTTCTCGCAAACCCGGACGTGCCCGTCGATCCGCTGAAATTCCGCGACCAGAAGAAATATACGGACCGGCTGCGCGAGAACAAGGCGAAGACCGGGCTCGACGATTCCATCGTCAACGCGCTCGGTTCGCTTGAAGGTATGCCGATCGTCGCCTGTCTTCATGATTTCAACTTCATGGGCGGTTCGCTCGGCATCGCCGCGGGCGAGGCGATCGTGCAGGGTTTCATGACGGCGATCGAGAAGAACCGGCCCATGGTGTTGTTCGCCACGTCCGGCGGCGCGCGTATGCAGGAGGGCATCCTGTCGCTGATGCAGCTGCCGCGCACGACGGTGGCCGTCGAAATGCTGAAGGAAGCGGGCCTGCCCTATATCGTGGTGCTGACCAACCCGACGACGGGCGGCGTATCGGCCTCCTATGCGATGCTTGGCGACGTCCATATCGCCGAGCCTGGCGCCGTGATCGGCTTTGCCGGCGCACGCGTGATCGAACAGACGATCCGCGAAAAGCTGCCCGAGGGTTTCCAGCGGTCGGAATATCTTCTGGAGCACGGCATGGTGGATATGGTCGTGCATCGCCAGGAGTTGCGGCCGACCATTGCGCGCCTCCTGCGGATGCTGATGAAGCAGCCTGCCGCGGGGCTGCAGCTGCCGGCGCCGGACACGGCCGAAAAACCAGCTGACACCGAGCCGGCGGAAGCCGAGGCCGAAAAGGCCCCGGAACCCGCGGAAACGACCTGATCGCACAAATCACGGACGAAAATTGACCATTCCGGCCCCAAGCCCTTCCGAGCCGCCCCATCCCTTAGACAGCGGCAGCGAAGCGCAGTATGAAATCGACAAGCTGATGGCGCTTCATCCGAAGGGTTTCGACCTTTCGCTTGAACGCATCACACGCCTGCTTGAACGCCTCGGCAATCCGCATGAGAGGTTGCCGCCGGCGATCCATGTCGCCGGCACCAACGGCAAGGGCTCATGCGCTGCGGTCAGCCGCGCGCTTCTGGAGGCCGACGGCAAGTCGGTTCATGTGCACACATCGCCGCATCTGGTGCGTTGGCACGAGCGGTTCCGGCTCGGCAGCAAGGACGGCCCGGGGCAGATCGTCGACGATGCCGTACTGGCCGATGCTGTTCGCCGCGTGGCTGACGCCAATGGCGGCGAGATGATCACCGTCTTCGAGATCCTGACGGCCGTGATGTTCGTCCTGTTCTCGGAGCATCCGGCCGATGTGGCGATCGTGGAAGTGGGGCTCGGCGGCCGGTTTGACGCGACCAATGTGATCAAGAGCCCGGCGGTATCCGTCATCATGCCGATCGGCCTCGACCACGAGGCTTATCTCGGCGACCGGATCGAACTGATCGCCATGGAAAAGGCCGGCATCATGAAGCCGGGCGTTCCGGTGGTGATCGGCTACCAGGAAAACGAGGTCGCCCGCGAGGTGTTGACCGACACGGCGGAGCGCCGCGGCTGCCCGATGGCGGTCTACGGGCAGGATTTCTTCGCCTTCGAGGAACATGGCCGCATGGTGTTTCAGAGCCAGGCCGGGCTGATGGACCTGCCCTTGCCGAAACTGGCCGGACGCCACCAGCTGTCGAATGCAGCCGCAGCGCTCGCCGCTGTCGCGACCGCCGGTTTCGAAATCCAGCAGGAGACGGCCGAGCGAGCAATGGCGGAGATCATCTGGCCGGCGCGCATGCAGCGGCTGACAGAGGGACCTTTCCCGGCGCTTCTGCCGGCGGGATCGGAACTGTGGCTCGACGGCGGGCACAATCCGCATGCGGCAATGATGGTTGCCGAAACGCTGGCCGGCATGCAGGACCGCATGGAGCGGCCGCTGTTCCTGATCGCCGGCATGCTGAACACCAAGGACACGGACGGCTATTTCGGCGCGTTCGAAGGCATGGTGCGCCATGTTTTCACCGTACCGATCACCGACAGCGATGCCGGCGTCGATCCGGAGGTGCTTGCGGAAAGCGCCGGCCGCGCCGGCCTGACGGCCCAGCCGATGAAGAGCGTGGAAGAGGTTTTGCGGCTGCTCGGCGAGGGCTGGAACCGGCTGGAGCCGGCCCCGCGCGTTCTGATCGGCGGATCGCTCTATCTGGCTGGCGAAGTGTTGGGCGATAACGGCACGCCGCCGCAGTAGACGGCCTTCAACCAACAAAAAAGCCCGGCGCAAAGCCGGGCTTTTCGTTTCAGGGATGACGCCGATCAGGCAACGGCGTTCTTGATCCAATCGGACAGCTTTGCCTTCGGTGCGGCGCCGATCATCTGGTCGGCGATTTCGCCGTTCTTGAACATCAGAAGCATCGGGATCGAGCGAACGCCATACTGCACGGCGAGTTCCTGATTCTCGTCGACATTGATCTTGGCGATCTTCACCTTGCCGTCCATTTCCTCGGAGATTTCCTCGAGCGCGGGAGAGATCATCTTGCACGGACCGCACCATTCGGCCCAGAAATCCACGACCACAGGCTCTGAGGAGCCAAGAACGTCGCTCTGAAAGTTGCTGTTATCGATCTTTACGGTCGCCATTTCGGCACTCCTTCGTATCAAAAGTCCGTCTCAATCTGGGTATCATCCCGACCGATTCAAGGCCAGCGGCAGTTTTGCCGCAGAGTCACTTCGGTGTGAAGGAATCATATGCCTTAGCGAGCAGCGAATCGGGCAGGGCGATCATGCGCGGCCCGGCCGTATAGAGCAAATATGCCTCGACGGGCATATTCGGGTAGAGCGGCTGTACGAGTGCGCGATAAAGCGCCATCTGGCGCAGATAGACATCGGGAACCTCCCCGGCGGCCTCCGGAACGCGGGCGTTCGTCTTGTAGTCGACCAGCAGAACACGGCCATCGGCGACGGCGATGCGGTCAATCACGCCGGAAATGGCGCGCTTCCGGCCCCCAACCTCCAACGTGCCCATGACCGGAACCTCGGCACCCGCGGCTTCACCGAACAGGGCGGCAAAGCGGGGATCCTCGAGGATCGAAAGCGCTTGCGCGACGATCTCCGCAATATGGCTGTCGTCAAACCGATGCTCGAAGCGCCGGCAATAATCGGCTGCCCGCAACCGCCGTTCGGCCGGATCGACCGAAGGCAGCATCTGAAGCAACCGGTGCATGGCGATACCGCGCTTGACGGCAAGCGACGGAGGTTCCTCACCGGACGCGGAGAGTAGCGACGGCGCGCCCCGCGTTCCCGCCGAATCATCCTCACGCTCTACGGCTATGCCCGATGCCCCGGACGGGGAGAGCGGCCGCGGCAGGGGCGGTTCGGCGGGAACCGGCTGGCGAAACCATTCCGGTGGCGAACCGACCTCTGAGTTTCCGGCCTCTTCGTGCTTCTTACCGGCTAATGCGGGCGCTTCCGTCACCTGGAACCTCAACGCTTCAAAGTCGGGGTAAGAGACGGTTTGGCATTTTGCGGCCAGCGCCGATTCCACCACCGCGCGCCATGTGTCTTCGCCACCGCCTTGCGTTCCGGAGTAGCCGGCGACAATCAGCCGATCGGCCGCGCGCGTCATGCCGACATAGAGCAGGCGACGATATTCCTCGGCCGCCTTGCGCGCGACTTCCTGCTTGGCCGTCTCGGTCGCGGACGATTTGAGCCCGCCGGCGCCGTTCCAAAGGAAGACGGGGTCGCCCTCGCCGTGTATCTCAAGGAAACCGCCAGTGTTTCGCGCATTGTGCGGCGGAGAGCCGCGGTCAATCAGGAAGACAACGGGGGCTTCCAGTCCCTTGGCCCCGTGCACCGTCATGATGCGGACCTGTTTTTGCGCCGGATCCATCTCGCGCTTGATGACGGGGCTCGCCGCCTCCAGCACGGATACGAAATTCTGCAGGGAGGGAAGGCCGGCGCGTTCCTGCGCCAGAGCGAAACGCATGAACTCGTCCAGCATGTCCGGCGTTTCCGGGCCCAGACGACCGACGAGTCTTTCGCGCGCGCCCTCGCCCGACAGGATCGAGGCGTAGAATTCGAAGACGGGCATGTGTCGGGCGCGCTCGCGCCATAAGGCAAGCGTGGCATGAATGGCGGCGAACGGCTCATGCGTCGCGGCCGCATCTTCGAGCGCCTCGTACAGGGTGGCCGCGCCTCGCCCGTGGGCGAGGTCGAACAGGGCCTCTTCGGAGATATCGAAGAGGGGTGAACGCAGCACTTCCGCCAGCGAGAGATCATCAGCCGGCTGGAGGACGAATCTGGCGAGCGACAGGAGATCGAGCACGGCGATGTGGTCGGTCATCTTTAGCCGGTCGGCTCCGGCGACATCTATGCCGCGATCCTTGAGCGCGCGCGACAGCGTGGCGATGAAGCCGTCGCGGCTCCGGACGAGGATAAGGATATCGCCGGCGGTGATCGGCTGGCCGGTCCCCTCAAGCGTTTCGCCGTTTTCGATCCAATTGCCGATCGTTTCCGCAACCCGCTCGGCGACGATGACGGCGGAGGGGCGCGGCATGTCTACAGGGTCGGTCCAGTCCTCCGGCTCGTCGCGTTTCTCGTCCTTCTCCAGCGGCCAGACCTCGACACGGCCGGGCTGGTTCTCACGCAGCGACTTGTGAACGATCCTGCCGGTGGAGAAGGCGACGCCCTGGCGGTTCAGGTCGGATTCGAAGACGATGTCCACGGCGTCCAGAACATCACGAGTCGAGCGGAATGAGGTCTGCAGCGGCACCTCCTTGAATGCCTCATCGCCAAAAGCCGCACGGGCCAGTCCACGCATCGCATCGCCAGTATCGCCGAATAATTTCGGGTTGGCCCCCTGGAAGGAGTAGATCGACTGCTTCTCGTCGCCCACGGCAAACAGGGTCCGACGGACATCGCGGGCGGCCTCGCCGGCGAAGAACTCATCGGCGAGCGCGCGGATCACCTCCCATTGTTCCGGGCTGGTGTCCTGCGCTTCGTCGACAAGGATATGGTCGATGCCCTGATCGAGCTTGTAACGCACCCATGCGCCGACATCCGGGCGCGCCAGAAGCGTGGCCGAGCGGCCGATCAGGTCGTCGAAGTCGAGATAGCCGCGTGTGTGCTTCAATGTATGATAGCCGGCTAAGAGCCGATCCACGATGGACAGGGCCGCGAGCGTGTTATCGATCTGGTCGAGCAGAGCAATCCGATCACGCGCATGCGCCACGGCGGCAAAACCTGCATCATGGGCGGACTGGAAAGCCGGTACCGCCAGCACCGCAGGATCTTTCATGAGATTTCCGGTCGAGCGCGGAGCCCCCGCCTTGGTGAAGAACAACTCGACACATGCCGTCCAGCCATCGGGCATGGAGGACGCATCAAGCCAGGTTTCGGCAAAATTGCGACCGGTCTTGTTTGTGAGGCCAGCAGCCGCATCCACAACCTCGCGCATGACTTGCGCCTGCCGGCGCAACGCCTCGACCGCCTCGGCCTCAAAGCGTTCCGGCTTATCGTCATTCGCGAAGCCGAATTCGTCCCTGTAGAAATTTCGCCGGTCTCCATGAACTCCAAGCCGGGTCAGAAGACCGGTCAGTTTCGAGCGGTTTCTCACCGCCTCGTCGAGCAGCGTATCGAGACCGGTTTCGCCGGCGAGATCGATGATCTTGCGAAACGATTGCGCGATTTCGCCACCATCGCCCCGGTCGATGCGGGCGAGCATGTCGGCGCGGGCCTCGCCGATCAGCGCGGCGATCATGTCTTCGTCGAGTTGTTCGAAATGGCCGGGGACATTGGCTTCAAGCGGAAAACGATGCAGCAACGCGTCGCAGAACGCGTGGATGGTCTGGATCTTCAGCCCGCCCGGCGTCTCAAGCGCCCGGGCAAAGAGGCATCGCGCAAAGGCGAGTTTGGCCGCGTCGGGCTCGCTGCTTTCAAGTTCGCGAAGCGCCTTGCGAAGCTCTGCTTCCGGCATGGTGACCCACGCGCCGAGCCGCTTGAAAACGCGGTCCTTCATTTCCGCAGCGGCCGTCTTGGTGTAGGTCAGGCACAGGATGCCCGACGGATCTGTCCCGGCGAGCAACAGGCGGATAACCCGTGTCGCCAGAACATAGGTCTTGCCGGACCCGGCATTGGCCGACACCCAGACGGACCTGTCTGGACTGGCTGCGACGGCCTGACGCGACAGCGTGTCCCTGTCGGGAAGGATCTGACGGGCCCGCTCAGCCATCGTCTTCGCCATCGGCGGTGCGCCATTCCTGGGTGCGGGCAAGGTGGTCGTAATCGCCGGGCCCGCCATAATAGACCTTCTGCGGCATGCGCTGGGACTGGTAGCCATTCGATTCGCTACCGTAATAAACCAGCATTTTCTCCAACTTTTGCCAGGCCTTGTCGCTGATCTCCACCGGGTCGGCATCGCCGTTCGCCTTGTCGCCCTTCAGGACGTTGCGCTCGGTAACCGCGCCTTTCGAACTCACCTGAACATAGGCCATGCCGCCCGGTTTGGCCGCGCCGAATTCAACAAAGGCGCCGCGCGTCAGGAGCGCGCCTTCCAGCGGCAATTGCGGCGAGAGAAGAGCGCCCACCGATTTCGCTGTGGGTGGAGTGCCGGTCTTGAAGTCGATTATGTCGATGCTGTCGTCACTTTTCCGGCGGTCCATGCGGTCGGCACGGCCGGTCAGGGCGACCCCTGTCAGGCCGACGAGCGTCGGGTCGGCCTCGATTTCGGCCTCGCGCTGCGCGACATTGGCCGCCCGGTCCGCTTCCCATTGGACGATCTCGGAAACGGCTGCCTCAATGCGCGGCCACCATGTAGCGCGGATGTCAGGCGGCAGGCCTTCTTCGTCGAACAGCCTGCGCGCTATCGCAAGCGTGGTCTCCAGTGCATCCGGCGCGAGCGGATCGACCTCCTCCGTGACTATATGCTCGAAGATTGCGTGGAACAGGGAGCCGCGTTCAGCGGCGCCGGGATCTCGCACCAATTCCTCCACCGGCCGCAGGCGCAGCACTTTCTTCGCATAGATCGCATAAGGATCGCGAATCAGCGTCTCGACTTCAGTCACCGACAAGGACTTTGGACGAGCGGCGAGCGGAGGCGTCGGTTCAGGGCGCGGCGCGGGTCTCGTGGCGGTCCCCGCCTCCATGGCGCGGGCATAATCCAGATAGCGCTTGCCCTCGGCGAGAATGCGGGCGACCGATGTTTCGCCGGCAAAGGTTGTCACGCGCTGCAGCCAGCGGGAAGCGATGGCGGGTGCGCCCTCGGCCCGCTCCGAACGCGACAGGACGACCCGTTTCTGACCCATCGCCATCTGGAAGTCATGCGCGGCAAGGCCGATGCGACGCTCCGGCGGCTCAAGACCCAAACCGGCCTTCATGCCGCGGGTCAGGAACTGATCGTTCTGCGCCTGCGCCGGCCAGACACCCTCATTCAGACCGCCGAGGACCACAAGGTCAACAGTCTGCAGACGGGCTTCCAGCGTACCCATAATCGATATGCGCGGATGACCGCCCGCAGCAGGTTTCACCGCCGCATCGGCCATGAGGGCGCGCAGGGCTTGCGGCCAATCGGCGGGTTTCAGAAACAGAGGCACTTCGCCGGCGACGAGACCGGCAAGGAAATTGCGGAACAACACGCCCGGTTCACCGTCATAAAGCGCATCGTGAAAACCGTTTCCGTCCTTCGCCAACGATTCCAGCGTCTGCACCGTGGCCAAGACAAGGGTTTCGAGCGGAACTTCGTCGGCGCGCGCGGCCAGTTCACCGAGCGGCTGCAACGCCGCCGCGAACCTGTCGGCAAAAGCGGCGAGCCGGTCGAAATCATCATCCCCAAGCGGCCGCAAGGCGGGAGCGATGAACAGCTTTTCTTCTTCCGCGCGTTTCTTTTCGGCCTGACGCTGCCGAACCAGGGCCGCCAAAGACAGCGGACCAATACGACCCGTACCGCCGCGCAGGATAGCCATCTCGAACAGTGAAACGATCTCTGCATGGTCCTCCAACGCGGCAGAGAGCGAGACCAGCGGATGTTTCGCCAGCGCCAGCAAGGTTGCGGGATCGCCGGGGCTGAAAACGACCTCCATCGCCAGTTCGACCAGCCGACCCTGTCCCGTCGAGGAAAGCGGGATGCCTCCGGTGTCGTCGGCGGCAATCCCGTAGCGCTCCAGCTCGGCGGCGACGCGCCGGGCAAGCTCGCGATCCGGGGTGACCAGTGCGGCCATTGCGTCCGGTTCGCCGATCGCCTCGCGCAGGGCGGCGGCAATGGCGGCTGCTTCGAGATGCTCGTTCGGCGCGACGAGAAGCGCGACATTGTCGAAGGCCGATTCCGCAACGCCGGAGCGGGTTTCGGTCCAGCGGTCGGTGACAGTCGACGGACGCAGGCTTTCCGCAACCCATTTGCGACGGGCCGCCAACGGTTCCGGCTCCGCGTCACCCAACGGCTGGACCGCGTCGGGCGTGACGCCGATCCGGCCAGCCAGCTTTGTCAGTCCATATTGCGGATGACCTATGACGGAGGCGACATCGTCGTCGGAAAGGAGCTTTTCCCGCGACGCCTCGTCCAACGTGGTGTCGAAACCGGGCAGAACGACCGCGCCCATCGGCAGGCGGGCGATCGCGGCAATCAACTCCGCAGTCGCCGGGATCGTACCGGTGGAACCCGCGACGATGATCGGCCCCTTGGGCGGATTGCGTTCGAGCCGGGCGGCTTCCGCCAGCAGCCGGCGGTTACGGTGCTCGCCGGGATCGACGACACCGCGCTCGGCGAGGATCGCCGGCCATTCCTTGCGCATGATCTCGAGGAAGGCGAGCGTCACCTTCCACCATTCCGACAATTCGGCTGTGTCGAAGTCCGCGATGCCCGAGACCGGCACCTGCCCGGTCGAGAACTGATCCATGAGGCCGGCGAGATCGCGCGCCAGCCAGAAGGCATCCGCCGTCGAAACCGGCGTCTGGATGGTTTCGTCGCCATAGAGCTTTCCGATGTCGATCTTGAGATGCTTCGTCCAGGACCGGATCAGCGTACCGAGCAGAAGAAGGCGTTCGGTCGCGTCGATTGCCGGCGGGATGTCGATTGCCGACGCATCGCCACCGTCGAAGAAGTGTGCGTCCTCGTCGAACTCGCCAAGGGGGCGGATGCGCGGCAGCAGGATCGTCTCGCCGCCCAGGATATCAAGGAAGGTCGAGCGAAATTCGCGGGCGGCGCGGCGCGTCGGCACATAGATCGAGACCGTGGACAACTGCAGCGGATCGCCTTCGTAACGGAAGCCGGGGACGAGCGAACCGTCGCACAGCGCACGCGCCACGGCCGGCAGGAACGGGATGCCGGGCGGTACGGTGAAGACACGCGGCTGGACGTATCCGGTCAAATCTCGCCTCTCGGTTGTCACGCTGATTCTCGAACGCCAGTTTCCTTCGCCACGACAGGGCGGGTCAATCCGCGTCTTCTGCAGCGTCTTTTCAAGCGTGCCTTGCTGCGAATTCGGCCAGCTTCGCTTCGGCGGCGGGAAGCGCGTCCGGCGTGCCGACCGTGAACCAGTGGCCGTCTGCCATGATATGGCCAAAGAGGCGGCCTTCGGCGATGGCCCGGTCGTAATAGAGGTTGAGCGAATGCGGTTCGGCCGCTGCGCCCGCGAAGATCGCCGGATTGCAGATCGTCGCGCCGGCATAGAGCATGCCGGACGTGTCGGTCTTGACGGCGAGGCGGGTGAGACGGCCCGATCCATCGACGAGAAAATCGCCGCCGCCCGTGTGTCCAGTCGTATCGTTAAGCCGGCAAAGCATCAGCAGGATATCCATGCGTTCCGGGTCGAAGGCTTCGATCATGGCGGACAAATTGGGGCGGCCCCATTCGACCCAGAACGTATCGGCGTTGAGCAACAGAAAGGGCTTGTTTCCGAGGAGCGGCAGCGCCTTGACCACGCCGCCGCCAGTTTCGAGGATGCGGTCCGTCTCGTCGCTAATATGGATTTCGGGCGAGGCGCGTTTGGCGCAATGGGCCACGATCCGCTCAGCGAGATAGTGGACGTTGACGACGGCCTCCTCGATGCCGGCGGCTTCAGCCAGATCGAGGCTGCGATCCAGCATCGTCCGGCCGGCGACCGGGACGAGCGGCTTGGGCACCGTATTCGTGATCGGACGCAAGCGGGTGCCGAAGCCGGCGGCCAGGATCATCGCCTTCTTCACCGAAGCGACCATTGTCTGTTACCCGATCTTCGCATCGAGAATCCCATGTCCGGCATACCAGTCGGCGAGCGCCGCGAGAGCGGGATGGGTCAGGCTTTCGCGCAAATAGGCCTGAAGCCGCGGGATATGGGCGAGATAGGCCGGCTTGCCGTCGCGCTGGTCGAGGCGGACGAAGATGCCGAGGATCTTGGTGGCGCGCTGGGCGGCAAGGATCGCGAAAGCGCGACGGAAGGCCTCTTCGTCAAAGCCTCTCTGTGCTCTTCGAACGGCGCAATAGCGGTCGAGCAGGGCATCTTGCAAAGCCGGCGAAATATCGACCCGGGCGTCCTGTACGATGGATGCCACATCATAGCCCGTGGAGCCGATCATCGCATCCTGGAAATCGATCAGGCCGACGCGCGATACGCCTTCGGCATGCTCATCCCAGATGATGTTGGGCGAATGGAAATCGCGCAGAAGCAAGGTTTTCTCGCCAGCATCGACGATTGCAAACAAGTCTGTCCACAGGGCGCGGAACTGCTCGATCCCCGCGTCGGGCAGTTTTGCCCCAGTGGCGCGCGGCACGAACCAGTCCGTCAGGAGTTCGGCCTCGATCAAAAAGGCATCGAGATCGAATTTTGGCACGCGGTGCGTCCGGCCATTGATGTCCATCACCTCCGGCCAGTCGATGGCGTGTATCGCGGCGAGACATTCGACCGACGCCTCATAGCGCTCGGGGATAGGGCGGCGATGGGCATCAAGCACGCCATCGGACCCCAGATGTTCGAGCAGGATGAAACCCTGCTGGAGATCGAAGGCATGGATTTCCGGCGCGCGGAAGCCGCGCTGCCCCAGCGTGCGGCCAATGGCGACGAAAGGCAGGATGTCTTCCGCGAGATGGGCGATCTGCGAATAGGGTTTCCCGTCGCGAACAGGCGGTCCGTCCGACTGTTTCGGTGCATTCATCAGGATCGCGACGTCACCGTCACGCTCAACCGTCTCATAGGCCCGCGTGGAGGCATCGCCGAGAAGAAAGCGCCGAAAGCCATCGCCCCAGCCATTGTCGCCAAGAAAGGCACGCATGGCGAGGCTGCGCTCGAGGCGCGTCATGAAGCCGTCTGGCGCGGTGACGGCTAGGCGGCGGCTGTCACCGTCATCGGGATTTTCAGTGAGCGTGAGAGAGATACTATTTGCCGGCAAATGGCCTTCGGCGCGTCCGGGCCATTCGACGAAGGCAACGCCCTCGGTGAGCGCCTCGATCAGACCGAGTTCATCGAGTTCGTCCGGATCTGCAATGCGGTAGAGATCGAAATGGCTGACGGGCAGACGCAGATCGTAGGTCTGAACCAGATTGAAAGTCGGGCTCGGAACTTCGATGCGATTGTCCCTGTCGCCCAGAAGCGCGCGGATCGCGGCGCGGGCGAAGGTGGTCTTGCCGGCGCCAAGATCGCCGTGAAGCAGGACGCAATCGCCGGGCTTCAGGGCGAGGGCGAAATCGGCGGCGAAACGGGTAAGGCTCTGTTCGTCGGGAAAGGTGAGGTTCAAGGGAGATCTCGCGGCCGCGTGGCGTACACTTGCCTATTCGGCGGCGACCCGCGCACCGGGCGGCACACGCGGGAAGAACAAGGTCACCTCGGTGCCGCGCTCCGGCGACGAGTCGATCTTCACCTCGCCCTCATGCAGCGTGACGAAGCTCTTGACCAGCGACAGGCCGAGGCCGGCGCCGCGTTTACGGCCGGGCTTTCCACCTGTTTCGAACGGATCGAATATCTCTTTTAGCGCTTCCGGCGGTATGCCGGGGCCGCGATCGCGGATGCGGAAGGAGACGCCATCTTCCTTTTCCTCGCAAGTGAAGGTGACGACCGTATTCTCCGGTGCGAAGTCCGCCGCGTTGGCAAGAACGTTTATCATGACCTGACGCAGTCGCTCGGCATCCGCATAAATCGAGCCAACATCCGGGGTGACACGCACGACGAGATCGAGATTGTGCTCGGTAAAACGCGACGACAGGCCGGAAGCGACCTCGCGCATCATCGGTTCGATGCCGACCTCCTGGAAATCGAGCTCCATGATACCGGCGTCTATCGTGGCCAGATCGAGGATGTCATCGACAATCAGTTTCAGTGCATCGGAGGATGAAGCGATATAGCCCAGATAGTCTGACTGCTTCTGGTTGAGCGGTCCGGTCGCCTTGTCCTGCAGCAGCGCCGTGAAGCCCGAGATATTGGTCAGCGGGGTGCGAAGTTCATAGGAGACGTGCCGGATGAAGCGTGTGCGCAGCAGGGCTGTCGACTCGAGCGCCTCGTTGCGCTCGCGAAGCGCCCGTTCGACCTCCTCGGTCGCGGTGACATCGACGAAGGTGATCATGGTCTGGCCGTTCGGCAACGGCACGGCCATCCAGGAGAGAATCGTGTCGCCTACCATGCAACGGCCGGTTTCGTCCGACCGGTCGTCTTCGAAACCGGTTACGACGCCCGCGAAGTGACTCCAGGGTTCGTCGGCGCCGAGGCGGAACCGGCAGGCCCTGGCGATTTCGCCGATATGGACCGCTTCCTTCTCAAGAAGTTCCTCGATGTCCCAGAACCGGGCGAAAGCCGGATTGGAGAGCCTGAGCTTGCCGTCCTGGCCAAAAACGGCGACGCCTTCGGCGAGATGGTCGAGCGTTTCGCCCTGCACGCGCACGAGCGTCGTATACCGGCTTTCGAGGTCGATCTGCTCTGTGAGGTTTTCGAACACCCAGGTCAGGCCGCCCTTCGGGTGCGGATTGGCAACGACGCGGATCGTGCGGCCATCGGGCAGGTACCAGACATCTTCCTGCGGCTCCACGGCGCGGTATGCGGCAAGGATCTCGTCCTTCCAGCGCCGCCATTCCGGCTTTTCCTCCAGCCGTCCATCGGCGCGCAGGCGGTCGAGGAACATTGCATTGTCGGGCTTGGAATCGAGGAAGGACTGATCGAGATCCCAGAGCTTCTGGAACGCCTGGTTATAAAAGCGCAGCCTCGCGTTTTCGTCGAACATGGCGATAGCCGTGGTCAACTTGTCGAGGGTTTCCTCGTGGCTGCGTATCGTCTTGTTCAATTCGCTGCGCATGGCGTCGTAGTCGGTCTTGTCGATCGCCATGCCGGCCGAGCCGAACGGGCCGACGGCATCGGCCACGTCGAAGACGACCCGGTCGCTCTTTACGACGGTGGAAGCGGACGACCTGTAACGGCCATCCGCCTCGCGCCCCGCCGTCATCTTCTCGAGCGTCTGCTTGCCGAACAGTTCCGTGCCGTCGGTGACGGTCGCAGCCGAATTGGGATGGCCGGTCGCTTCGGCGTATGCGCGGTTGACCCAGGCGAGCGCGCCTTCCGCATTGCGCAACCAGAACGGTGCGTCGAGCGAATCGAGCAGCGCCTGCAATGTTTCCAGCGTGTCGACGACGCGGCCATGTTCGAGGGCGAGGCGCGCGTGTTCGGCGCGCTCGCCGGTCAGGCTCTCGAAGCGAACGACGGCGCTCGACCCGTTGGTGCGGCCGGTGACTTCCAGCGGCACACCGCGTCGCGTCTCGACTGTATCGCTGAAGGCCTTCGCCTCATCGCGCAGTTCGGCGACGAGATGATCGATACGCGCGGCCGAGCGCGGTTCCAGCCAGCGTCCAAAGGCGAGGAAGGCGCTACGCTCTTCCGGCGCCCCGGAACGCGGATCGAGCGTCCCGATGATGACCGGCTTCTGATCGCGGTCCTCCCAGATGACGGCGCGCTGTCCTTCGGTCGTCGCCAGCGCCTCCAGCTTGGCGACCTGGGTGTTGAGCGCCGAGACCTTCGCCCGCAAAACGGCGTTCTGGCGAGCGGTACGTCCGCGTTCGCGGATCAGCCACAGGGCCGATGCGAGCGCAGCGCTCATCGCGCCGGTAAAAAGCGCGAACTGCACGACTTCCGGTGCGCTCAGATGCGTTGAAAAGAACTGGTCGATCGCCTGGGTAAAATCCTGCGCGCGCGCCGGGACCGGCGCGAGGCAGAAGGCGGTCGAAGCCCACAGAAGCGCAGTTCGGCCGGAGCGAAACTTTCCGCCCGGTCTTCTTGCGCTCTCCGATTTCGGCATTCGTCGTCCCCTCGCCGCAGGCACGCCGGACAGCCCCGTTCATCGGGTGTCCGCGCGGACACTTCGCGATTGATCTGCCCCGCCGCACGCATTCGCGAATCACCCCAAAATACCCGCAGTCGGAATCCCCGTGAAGCATCAAGCGCGCAAAAAAACGCCGGAGAACGTACCTCGTTCTCCGGCGTCCATATTTAGTGTGTCGGTATCGAGCCGATCAGTACCGGTAGTGTTCCGGCTTGAAAGGACCCTTAGGCGTCACGCCGATATAGGAGGCCTGTTCCTCCGAAAGGTCGGTCAGGCGGGCGCCGAGCTTGTCGAGATGCAGACGGGCGACCTTCTCGTCGAGATGTTTCGGCAGGACATAGACCTCATGGCCATATTCGCCGCCCTTGGAATAAAGCTCGATCTGGGCCAGCACCTGGTTGGTGAAGGAGGCGCTCATGACGAAGCTCGGATGGCCGGTCGCGTTGCCGAGATTGAGCAGGCGGCCTTCCGACAGGAGGATCATGCGGTTGCCCTTCGGGAACTCGATCATGTCAACCTGCGGCTTGATGTTGGTCCATTTCAGGTTCTTCAGCGAAGCGACCTGAATCTCGTTGTCGAAGTGACCGATATTGCCGACGATGGCCATATCCTTCATCTCGCGCATGTGCTCGATGCGGATCACGTCCTTGTTGCCGGTGGTGGTGACGAAGATATCGGCCGAAGAGACGACGTCCTCGAGCTGTACGACCTCATAGCCGTCCATGGCGGCCTGCAGGGCGCAGATCGGGTCGATCTCAGTGACCTTGACACGTGCGCCGGCGCCGCGCAGCGACTGGGCCGAGCCCTTGCCGACATCACCATAGCCGCAAACGACGGCGACCTTGCCGGCCATCATCACGTCGGTAGCGCGGCGGATGCCATCCACCAGCGATTCCTTGCAGCCGTATTTATTGTCGAATTTCGACTTGGTGACCGAGTCGTTGACGTTGATCGCCGGGAAGGGCAGCAGCCCCTTCTTCTGCAGCTGGTAGAGCCGGTTGACGCCGGTCGTGGTTTCCTCGGTCACGCCCTTGATGGCGTGGCGCTGCTTGACGAACCAGCCGGGGGAAGCGGCCATGCGCTTCTTGATCTGGGCGAAGAGATACTCCTCTTCCTCCGAACCCGGCTTGGAGAGGATGTCCTCGCCTTCCTCGGCGCGGGCGCCGAGCAGGATGTACATGGTGGCGTCGCCGCCATCGTCGAGGATCATGTTGGACAGGCCGCCATCGGTCCACTGGAAGATCTGGTCCGTGTAGGTCCAGTAGTCCTCCAGCGACTCGCCCTTGACGGCGAAGACCGGCGTGCCGGTGGCCGCGATGGCCGCCGCGGCGTGATCCTGGGTGGAAAAGATGTTGCAGGACGCCCAGCGGACATCGGCGCCAAGCGCCTTCAGGGTTTCGATCAGCACCGCGGTCTGGATCGTCATGTGAAGCGATCCGGAAATCCGCGCGCCCTTGAGGGGCTGTGTCTCGCCGAATTCCTCGCGGCAGGCCATCAGACCCGGCATTTCGGTTTCGGCTATATCAATTTCCTTGCGGCCGTAATCGGCCAACGCGATATCGGCAATCGCGTAATCCTGCGAATTGGGCATGGGTGAACTCCGTTCGAACTGGCGCGCTGACTAGCAGAGACGGGCAACACTGACAATCTATATATAAAGAAATCCTTATATCCTGATCCCAGAGATCAGAATGGGCGCCATGTCACTCGCCTTCGCCGAATCTGTCCGCAACGAGCGCCGCGATGGCCTCTAGTGCCTCCTCGGCGTCAGGCCCGTCGGCCATGACCTCAATGCGGCAGCTAGGGCCGGCGGCAAGCAGCATCAGGCCCATGATCGATGTACCGTGCACCGAGACACCATCACGCGCCACGGTGACGGTCGAACGAAAGCGCTCCACGAGCTTGACGAATTTGGACGAGGCTCGAGCATGCAGGCCGCGTTTATTGGTGATTTCGAGAGTCCGGCTCGCGGTAGTCGCCTGTCCGGGCAATGGGGTTCACTTTCCGGCCAGAATCTGGCTCGCGACATTGATGTATTTACGCCCAGCCTCGCATGCCTGCGACAGCGCCTCCTGCATCGGCTGATCCTCGCGCACGCGCGCCAGCTTGATCAGCATTGGCAGATTCATGCCCGCGAGGATCTCGATGCGGCCGGTTTCCATGACGGAGATGGACAGATTGGACGGCGTGCCACCGAACATGTCGGTTACGATGATGACACCGTCTCCGCTGTCGACATCGGAAACGCGGGCAAGGATATCGCGCCGTCGCTGCTCCATGTCATCGTCCGCGCCTATGCAGACTGTTGCGAACTGCAACTGGGCCCCGACGACATGTTCGACCGCGCTTTTGAATTCGTCTGCGAGATTTCCGTGCGTAACGAGCACGACGCCGATCATTGACACTCTTCTCCCGTCTTGCCCCGATAGCGTCCAGTCTTGCATCGCCGGTCGCCTCCCGTAGGGGCCCGCATCATGATCAGCAATTTTCTCGCGTGACAAGGTTTTTCAGGCAAGAAGCTGTGGTCCGTAAATCGACATAGCCGGGTGCGAGCGCGCTCAGATCAGCCGTGGCGCGAGACCGAGCCACCCAAACACCGCGTAAGCGGCCGACAAGGGCTGACGCTCGGGACAGACGAGTTCCGGCAGGGCAACCCCATCGAAAACCGCGCGACGCTCCGGATCGGCAACGCGTTCCGCCTTGGCGGGCGGCACGAGCGAGACCACCAGCGCCAGGTCGATCTGCGGCTTCCAGCGCGTCTCGGCAAGCGTCGCTATGCCGAAGCCCCGCAATTCCACGCGCCCTTCGATCCCTTCAGGCACCGCGGCGCGCAGGCTGCCCGAGGCTTCACCGTGCGACAAATAGACATAGTCGTCTGCGACGAGGGCCGAGGCGATGTTGGCGGCCCGGCAGCGCGACAACAATTCGAGCGCCAGCAGGGTCTTGCCGGATCCCGAGTGGCCGCGAACAAGCACACCACGATGATCGATTTCGACGACAGTGGCATGTTCGAGCGTGGCGCTCATTCGCGCGGCAACCGCATGATGAAGCAGGCCCCTGCGGGCTGGCCGCCCCGTCCGCCGGGAATGTTTTCCGCGGTGAGCGTGCCGCCATGGGCCTCCACAATCTGTCGCGAAATCGAAAGGCCGAGGCCGGAATTCTTGCCAAACTGATCCGGTCCCGGCCGGTCGGTATAGAAACGCTCGAAGATGTTCTCGATATTCTCGGCCCTGATGCCGGGGCCGTTGTCCTCGACCCGGACGACGATGAACCGCGGTTCCATTGCCAGGCGGATATCGACGCGGCCGCCCTTTTCGGGAACGAAGGAGAAGGCGTTCTGCACCAGGTTTGTGATGACCTGACCGATGCGCAAATCATGCCCGGCGACGAAGAAGCCCTTCACGCCGGCCGGCAGCTTTTCGACATGCAACTTCAGCGCGCCGCGCCCTTCGGCGACGCTTTGGCCCAGAATGTCCGTCAGTTCGCGAAGCAGGCGCGCCATGTCGATGATGCTCGCATCCTCGCGCACCAATTCGGCGTCGAGGCGCGAGGCGTCGGAAATATCCGAGATCAGCCGGTCGAGACGGCGCACGTCATGCTCAATGACGTCGGTCAGGCGTTTGCGCATGTCGTCATTCTTGGCGAGCGGCAATGTCTCGACCGCGCTTCGCAAGGAGGTAAGCGGGTTCTTCAGTTCATGCGAGACGTCGGCAGCGAAACTTTCGATGGCGTCGATCCGCGCATAGAGAGAGTTGGTCATGTCGCGCAGGGCGACGGACAGATTGCCGATCTCGTCCTGGCGCGACGAGAAGTCCGGAATTTCCTCGCGCAGGCGGATGGAGCGGCGAACGCGCACAGCCGCCGCCGCAAGGCGGCGGAGCGGGTTGGCGATGGTGCCCGCCAGCGCGATCGACAGGATGATGTTGACGATCACCGCGACCGCGAAGACGCGCATCATGGCGAAACGCTCGGCCTTGACGATCTTGTCGATGTCGCCGCCCTGAGTAGAAAGCTGCAACACGCCAAGCACGGCACGGAAGCGCTGAACGGGTACGGCGACGGAGACGATCAATTCGCCCTGCTCGCTGATCCGCACGATCTGCGAACGGCCACCGGCCAATGCCGACATCACCTCGGAATAGCCGGTGCCGCTGCCGCCAGGCTGCTCCGTGTAGACGCTGAGATCGCGGCGGCGGAAGATGCGCGACACGATGCGGTCGATGCGGTCGAGCAGGCCGCTCTCGGATTCATCGACATCGGGCAGCTCATAGCGAAGGACCTGGCCGCCGGAATAGAGATGACGGGAATCAAGCAGGAGATTGGCGTCGCGGTCATAGATGCGGGCGCGGGTGCGGGTCGGCGAGATCAGCCGGCGCAGGACCGGGGCGACCTTTTCCGGATTGATTGGAAAGTCGAGATTGTCGAAGCGGTCGGCATTGGGCACGATCGACTCGCCGGCCTGCAGCTCCAGAAGCTTGTCGGGATCGATGAGGATCGCATTGGTCTCGACATTGGCCGAGGCGGCGATGGCCCCGGCGATGATCTCGCCCTGGATCATCAGGCTTTCGACGCGCGCATCGATCAGTCCGTCGCGAAACTGGTTGATGTAGAGAATGCCCGACATCAGCACGCCGAGGGCCGCGAGGTTCAGGAACAGGATTCGGTGCGTCAGCGAGGAGAAGATATAACCGCCGAAAAAACGGCGAAGCGATCGCAGAAAGCCGCCGCGACCGCCAGAGCTTTCCTCGCGCGCCTTTTCTCGCCGGCCGTCGCCTTCGCGGGCCCTTGCCTTCTTGTCGAGGCCGGACCTCAAGGCATTATGGTCGATCTCTACCGTCATTCAGCCCGTCTGCGGGGACCCGGTCAGGATTCTCGGAACCGGTATCCGACGCCATAAAGGGTTTCGATCATGTCGAAACTGTCATCAACGACCTTGAACTTCTTGCGCAGCCGCTTGATGTGACTGTCGATCGTCCGGTCGTCTACATAGACTTGGTCATCATACGCCGCATCCATCAGCGAATCACGGCTTTTCACGACGCCGGGCCGCTGGGCAAGTGCATGCAGGATCAGAAACTCCGTGACGGTCAGCGTCACGGGCTGGTCCTTCCATGTGCAGGTGTGGCGTTCCTGGTCGAGGATGAGATTGCCGCGCACGATGGACTGGGCCTGCGTGCCCGCTTCACCCTTCACCGTAACCTCGCGTGCGGCGGTGCGGCGCAGCACCGCGCGAACGCGCTCGACCAGCAGGCGCTGGGAGAACGGCTTGGTGATGAAATCGTCGGCGCCCATCTTCAGGCCGAACAGCTCGTCGATCTCGTCATCCTTGGAGGTCAGGAAGATCACGGGCAGATCGGTCTTCTGGCGCAGCCGGCGCAAAAGCTCCATGCCGTCCATGCGCGGCATCTTGATGTCGAGAATGGCGAGGCTCGGCGGACGCGCCATCAGGCCTTCCAGTGCCGAGGCGCCGTCGGTGAAGGTTTCGACCCGATACCCCTCGGCCTCCAGAGCAATCGAAACAGAAGTCAGAATGTTCCGGTCATCATCGACCAGCGCAATCGTCTGCATATAGAAATTCTCCCCAGCCATTTCGCCAATTCCAGTCTCGTCTCCTAGAGGCAAGCGGTTGACGCTGAAACTTCGCGCAAAATGTGGCACATAACGCATCCGGTGTCATTGCGCAGCGGTTTCCATGCCTGCGTCGAGCCTGACAGCCCTTTCAGGCGACTTGATCAATGACTCTACGGAATGCCTGTGTTTAAAGCCGCTGCTTTAACCGATTGAATTATTTTTTCAAAGGTTAAATCGATTAATTATTTGAAATGCCATGCGATTTCTGTTTGAGGGTCTATTCTGTTTAAACAATCGCTTAAACAGGCTAAAAAATTTAGCAACCGCCGATCGGCAAAGGGCAACCAAAGCAAACTCTGGTGAGGAAGATGAATAGCAACGGACTGTACAACACCGCGCACGGAATCGAAAAACATGGCTTTCGCGCGACGGGCACCGTTTACTACAACCTCACCGAAGCCCAGCTCTACGAAGAGGCGCTGGCGCGTCGCGAAGCGCAGCTGAGCGCGCATGGCGCGCTCGTCGCCAAGACGGGCATCCATACCGGCCGTTCGGCGAAGGACAAGCATGTCGTGCGCGACGGCAAGGTCGACGAGAAAATCTGGTGGGATAACAACCGCCCGATGGAGCCGGAAGCCTTCGATCGCCTCTATGAAGATTTCATGACGCAGGCTCAGGGCATGGACCTGTTCGTTTCGGACCTCGCAGGCGGCGCGGACGAGGCACACAAGCTTCCTGTGCGCGTCATTACCGAGAATGCCTGGCACGCCCTTTTCATCCGCAACCTGCTGATCCGTCCGGAGCGAGACGAGCTCGCTTCGTTCGTGCCGGAAATGACAATCATCGACCTACCGTCCTTCGAGGCCGATCCGGAGCGCCATGGCTGCCGCTCGGGAACGGTTATCGCGGTCGACCTGACCCGTATGATCGTGCTGATCGGCGGCACGTCCTATGCCGGTGAAATGAAGAAATCGGTCTTCACCGCGCTGAACTACATTCTGCCCGAAAAAGGCGTCATGCCGATGCACTGCTCGGCCAACGAGGGCCCGGACGGAGATGTCGCCGTGTTCTTCGGCCTCTCCGGCACCGGCAAGACGACGCTTTCCGCCGATCCTGAGCGGACGCTGATCGGCGATGACGAGCATGGCTGGAGCGAAAACGGTGTCTTCAATTTCGAAGGCGGCTGCTACGCCAAAACCATTCGCCTGTCACGGGAAGCCGAGCCGGAAATCTACTCGACGACCGAGCGGTTCGGCACAGTTCTCGAAAACGTCATCCTCGATGACGCCCGCATGCCCGATTTCCACGACGGCTCGCTAACGGAAAACACCCGTTGCGCCTATCCGCTGCACTTCATTCCGAATGCAAGCGCGACAGGCAAGGGCGGCCAGCCGAAGAACATCGTCATGCTGACGGCCGACGCCTTCGGCGTGATGCCGCCGATCGCCAAATTGACCCCGGCGCAGGCAATGTATCACTTCCTGTCCGGCTACACAGCCAAGGTCGCCGGCACCGAAAAGGGCGTCACCGAGCCGGAAGCCACCTTCTCGACCTGCTTCGGCGCACCCTTCATGCCGCGTCATCCGTCGGAATACGGAAATCTGCTGCGCGACCTGATCGCCGAGCACGGTGTCGATTGCTGGCTGGTCAACACCGGCTGGACCGGCGGCGCGTACGGCACGGGAAACCGCATGCCGATCAAGGCGACCCGCCGTCTGCTCAAGGCTGCTCTGTCCGGCGAACTGAACGCTGTCGAATACCGCACCGATGCGAATTTCGGCTTCGCGGTTCCGGTCGCGGTCGAAGGCGTCGACAGCGCAATCCTCGATCCGCGGTCGACCTGGGCCGACGGAAAGGCATATGATCAGCAGGCGGCGAAACTGGCCGGCATGTTCACGGAGAACTTCGAGAAATTCGCTTCCCATGTCGATCTCGACGTGATGGACGCGGCGCCTCGATTTCTCGAAGCCGCTGAGTAACAGCAGCCCGCAAGGGTGAGTTCACGGCGCTTGCCTTCGGGCAGGCGCCGTTTTTGTTTCGCCGCGGCTTTTTTCGGGCGGGCTCAGCGCTTATCGTCGTGCGCATGAACAAGGTTTCGAAACAGGGTGATGCGCGATGAGTGTCGACGACCTGGCGATTCGACACGGGCTGACCCTGCCTGCCTGGTCGATGACCGAGGATTTCGTGCTCGCCTCGGGGCCCGGCGGGCAGAATGTCAACAAGACCTCAAGCGCCGTGCAATTGCGTTTCTTTCCGGGTTCCGCAGGCGTTTTCAATGACTACCAACTGCGGCGGCTTTTGCAGCTCGCCGGAAAGCGCGCCGCAAAAGATGGGTCGATCCTGATCCAGGCGAGCCGGCATCGCGCGCAGGAACGCAATCGGGAGGATGCCCGCGAGCGTTTGAGGGACCTTGTCCTGAAAGCATTGGAGCCCCCGCCTCCGCCGCGCAAGAAGACGCGGCCGACGCGCGGATCCGTCGAACGGCGGCTGAAGGCCAAGACCGGGCGCGGCCAGATCAAGAAAATGCGCGGTTCGGTTGATTTTGAGGACTAGCCTTCTCCTTGTCTGGGCACTACGGTTTCGCCGCCGCGGCAGGCGGCTTTATCGTTCAGGCGCGGAAGGACAATGCGATGGGATTTTTCGATTTCGTGAAATCGGCCGGCAAGAAACTCGGTTTCGGCGATGACGACGAGGAAAACGCAAAAGAGCTGAAGAAGGAACTCGATTCCCACAAGCTCGGCACGGATGCCGTGCAGGTTGAGGTCAAGGGTGACACGGCGATCATCAAGGGCGCCGTCGAGGATCAGTCGATCTTCGAAAAGGCGGTTGTCGCCGTCGGCAACACGCTCGGAATATCGAAGGTGGAAGCGTCCGAGCTCAAGATTGCGGACGCGCCGGCGAACGATCCGAAATTCCACACGGTGGAAAAAGGCGACACGCTGTGGGCCATCGCCGAAAAGGCATATGGAAACGGCTCCAAATACAACGCCATTTTCGAGGCCAACAGGCCGATGCTGAGCCATCCGGACAAGATTTATCCCGGCCAGGTGCTGCGTATTCCCGATCTCGGCTAGCAGAACGCGAAACGAGCCGGCGGCGCGTGACGCATCGCCGCCGGCACACTAGATTGGAACCATGCTGGTTCTACCGAAGGGCGTCCGCCACATTCCCCATTGTCTCTCCACCGACGCCCAGCGGGCCTTGGTTGAAGACATTCGCGCAGTCGTCGCCGACGCGCCCCTGTTCACGCCGCGCATGCCCCGCACGGGCAAGGAAATGAGCGTGCGAATGACCAATTGCGGGTCGCTCGGCTGGGTCACGGACAAGGATCGCGGCTACCGCTATCAGACGATGCATCCCGTGACCGGGAAACCTTGGCCTCCAATCCCGGACATGTTGTTGAAATTGTGGGAAGAATTCAGCGGTTATCTGCATCCGCCGGAGGCCTGTCTGGTTAATTTCTATAGGGACAGCGCAAAGATGGGCCTGCATCAGGACCGGGACGAGGAAGATTTCGACGCGCCGGTTCTGTCGGTCTCGCTGGGCGACACATGCCTGTTCCGCATCGGCGAGACGACCCGGTCCGGTCGCACAGTCTCGCTGAAACTGGATAGCGGCGATGTCATCGTGCTCGGCGGAGCGGGACGGCTTTGCTATCACGGCGTGGACCGGATCTATCCGGCGACCTCGGCGCTTTTGAAGAATGGCGGTCGCATCAACCTCACGCTGCGCCGGGTAACCAGGCCTACAGTTTCCTGAGAAGCACTTCCTCGACCAGATGGTCGGACCCTTTTTTCAGGATCAGGTCGGCGCGCGGGCGCGTCGGCTGGATGTTTTCCTTCAGGTTCTTCAGGTTGATATTCGTCCACAGACCTTCGGCGATGCTGAGCGCTGCCTCGTCCGAGAGCTCTGAATAGCGATGAAAGAACGATTTCGGATCGCGGAACGCCGTCTTGCGCAACCGCATGAAGCGGGTCACGTACCAGTCGTGAGTTTTTTCCTCGTCGGCGTCGATATAGATCGAGAAGTCGAAATAGTCCGAGACGAAGGGCACCATCTTGCCGTCTTCCGGCAGGTCGCGCACCTGCAGCACGTTGATCCCCTCGAAGATGAGGATATCCGGCCGGTCGATCGTGACATATTCGCCAGGCAGTACGTCATAGGTCAGGTGCGAATAAAGCGGCGCGCGCACCGAGTGTTCGCCAGCCTTGAGCTGCGATAGGAAGCGCAGAAGCGCGCCAACATCATAGCTTTCCGGAAAACCTTTACGCTCCATAAGGCCTTGTTCGCGGAGCACTGCATTGGGCCATAGAAAGCCGTCGGTCGTTACCAGCGCGACCTTCGGGTTCGATTCCCAGCGGGCCAGCAATTCCTTCAGGATACGCGCCGTGGTCGATTTTCCGACGGCCACCGAGCCGGCAATGCCGATGATGAAGGGCGTCTTGATCGCCTCGTCGACATTGAGAAAGCGCTTGCGCTGCTCGAACAGGTTCTGCGACGCCTCGACATGGGAATAGAGCAGGCGCGACATGGAAAGATAAATGCGCCGCACCTCGTCGAGATCGACCGGGTCGTCGAGCGAGCGCAGCCGCATCACCTCGTCCGCGGTCAGCGTCAACGGCGTGTCGGCGCGAAATTCCGACCATTTGGCCGCCGAAAAACGCCGATAAGGCGACAATTCGCTGCCGGACAACTGATCCAGAGGGTCTGCATGCGCCGAAGGGCTGCTGCGCTTGACGGATTGATCCATGGAAATGCCTGTGACTACTCCGCGGTGCGGGCGGCCTTTTCCTGCAGGCCTGTTTGGCCGGTCCGCCCCTGCAGCTCGGCCATCACGTCATCCAATGCCACACCGCGCATGTGGAGGACAACGAGCAAATGGTACAACAGGTCCGCGGTTTCCGCCACCAAAGCGGAACTATCGTCGCCGAGCGAGGCGATGACGGTCTCGACCGCTTCCTCGCCGAGCTTCTTCGATGCCTTTTCGATGCCTTTCGAAACGAGCTTCGCTGTCCATGAATTTTCATCGCTGGACGACGCGCGCGTCGCGACGATCTTTTCCAGGTCGGCTAGGGTGAAATCAGTCATGTCGTCTTCCCGGTTCAGGCGTCGCGGCGCACGGCTATGCCGGCCTCGGCCATGAAATCCTTGGCCTCGCCGATCGTATAGGTTCCGAAGTGGAAGATCGAGGCGGCGAGAACGGCCGTGGCATGGCCGTCGCGGATGCCCTCAACCAAGTGTTCAAGCGTGCCGACGCCGCCGGACGCGATCACCGGCACGCGCACCGCATCGGCGACGGCGCGGGTCAGCGGGATATTGTAGCCGATCTTTGTGCCGTCACGGTCCATCGAGGTCAGAAGGATCTCGCCAGCGCCGAGGTCGACGATCTTGCGGGCGAACTCCACCGCGTCGATGCCGGTCGGCACGCGGCCGCCATGGGTGAAGATCTCCCACCGGGGCTCTTCCCCGCCCTCGTCGACCGCCTTCGCGTCGATGGCAACGACGATGCACTGGTTTCCGAATTTGTCGGCGGCCTCGGCCACCAGTTCGGGACGTTTCACCGCCGCGGTATTGATCGAAACCTTGTCGGCGCCGGCCAGCAAGAGCTTGCGGACATCCTCGACCGCACGCACGCCGCCGCCGACGGTGAGCGGCATGAAGCACTGTTCGGCGGTGCGCGCGACGACATCGTAGATCGTCTCGCGATTGTCGGAAGACGCGGTAATGTCGAGAAAGCAGAGCTCATCCGCGCCGGCGGCGTCATAGGCCTTGGCCGCCTCGACCGGATCGCCGGCATCGATCAGATCGACGAAATTCACCCCTTTGACGACCCGACCGTTGGCTACGTCCAGGCAGGGAATGACGCGGGCTTTTAAGGTCATTTCGCGTTCCCCTCACCGCGCAGCACTGTGAGCGCCTGATCCGGGTCGATGCGGCCATCATAAAGCGCACGGCCGGAGATCGCGCCTTCCAGTTTCGCGGCGTCCGGCATGGTCATGCGGACGATGTCGGCGATGGAGGCAAGCCCACCGGAGGCGATCACCGGAATGGAAACCGCTTCAGCGAGATCGATGGTCGAATCCCAATTGATGCCGGTCAGGATGCCGTCGCGGTCGATATCGGTATAGATGATCGCGGCGACGCCCGCGCCCTCGAATTTCTTCGCCAGTTCGATGACGCCGAGTTCGGAAGCCTCCGCCCAGCCCTCGACAGCGACCTTGCCGCCCTTGGCGTCGATGCCGACGGCGATCTTGCCGGGAAACTTTCTGCAGGCCTCGATGACGAGATCGGGATCGCGCACGGCGATCGTGCCGAGGATGACGCGGGCGAGGCCTTTTTCAAGCCAGTTTTCGATGTGCTTGAGCGAGCGGATGCCGCCGCCGAGCTGTACCGGGTTGGTTGTCGCGGCCAGGATTGCCTCGACCGCCGCTCCGTTGACCGACTGGCCCTCGAACGCGCCGTTCAGATCGACCACATGCAGCCATTCGAAGCCCTGATCCTGGAAGGCTTTCGCCTGCGCAGCAGGGTCGGGGTTGTAGACGGTCGCCTGGCCCATGTCGCCCTTGACGAGGCGCACGCACTGACCGTCCTTAAGGTCGATGGCGGGAAAGAGGATCTTGTTGGCGGACATGGCCTTCAGGGCTTCCATTTCAGGAAATTGGCGATCAGGGCCAGACCGAGCGTCTGGCTCTTTTCCGGGTGGAACTGGGTGCCGAACATGTTGTCGCGCCCTACGGCGGCGGTGACCGGCCCGCCGTAATCGGTACGCGCCACGACGTCCACCTGGCTGTCGGCGGCGAGATGGTAGGAATGGACGAAATAGGCGTGCAGCCCGTCCTCGCCGGTATGGATGCCATCAAACAGCGGGTGCGGACGGACGAGATCCAGCGTGTTCCAACCGATCTGGGGAATTTTCAGTGTGGGGTCGCCCGGCACCATTTCAACGACATTGCCCGCGATCCAGCCGAGACCGTTTGTTACAGTCTTTTCAAGACCGCGCGCCGACATGAGCTGCATGCCGACGCAAATGCCAAAAAAGGGCCGGGCCTTGTCGACCACGGCCGCATTCAGTGCATCCACCATGCCCGGCACAGCATCGAGGCCGGCGCGGCAATCGGCATAGGCGCCGACGCCCGGCAGGACGATGCGGTCGGCCGTCGCCACGCGATCGGCGTCCGAGGTCAGGTCGATTTCGGCCGAAACGCCGGCCTCGCGGGCCGAGCGCTCGAAGGATTTGACGGCCGAGCGGAGATTGCCGGAGCCGTAATCGATAATCGCAACACGCATGGCGCTCACCGTTCTCCCGCGAAGCCGAAAACCATGTCGGGATGGTCGGCCGCCGGCAGCGGCGGCGGCGTGGCCACCTTATGTCCGGTCACCGGAGCGGGCTTTTGCGGCGGCGCGCCGCTTCCTGCGAACCAGCGGATTTCCGCCTCGCTAAGGCTGGGCGCGACGACCGCGCCGGTCTCCAGATAGCCGAGCCGGCGAAACTTCGCGATCCGCCAGGCAGAACCCTCCAGCGCAACGAAAAAACTGACCACTAAGCCGGCGACAAACATTGCCGGGCCGGGGGCCAGATATTCGCCGATCATGCCGATGCCTACGGAAACCAGCAGCAAAACGATGGCTGCGAACCAGAGCCGGTACCACAACAGCCAGACGAGCGGGAAAATCAGCGCGAGATAGGAAAACTCGTCGCGCACAAGTTCCGTCTCGATGCGGCGTCCCGCAGCGGGCCGGCGTTCAAGAACAACATAGCTTGCCATGGCCAGAGCCTATCCGTTGAGCGTGCCCTTGGTCGAGGGGATCGCATCCGCCTGACGCGGATCGATCTCGACGGCGGTTCGCAATACGCGCGCCACCGCCTTGAAACAGGTCTCGGCGATATGGTGGCTGTTGGCGCCGTAAAGATTTTCGACATGCAGAGTGATGCCGGCATTCTGCGCGAAAGCCTGGAAGAACTCGCGCACCAACTCCGTGTCGAAAGTGCCGATCTTCTGGGTCGGGAAGTCGACCTTGAAGATCAGGAAAGGACGGCCGGACACGTCGATGGCTGCGCGGGTCAGCGCCTCGTCCATGGCAAGATCGAGGCTGGCATAGCGGGTAACGCCGCGACGATCGCCGAGCGCCTTCGCCAGCGCCTGGCCGAGCGCAATGCCGGTATCCTCCACGGTGTGGTGATCATCGATATGCAGGTCGCCCACGGCGCTCACGGTCATGTCGATCAGCGAATGACGCGCGAGCTGATCAAGCATGTGATCGAAGAAGCCAATGCCGGTCTTCATCTCATGTTTGCCGGTGCCGTCCAGATTCACGGTGACGGAAATGGCGGTCTCGTTCGTCTTGCGGCTGATCTCAGCCGTGCGCGAGGTCATGGCGAATGCCCTTTCTTGTCGGCGACTGCGCCTCATAACAAGGGTTTGGCGCAAATGCCAGCATGTCACCCGCCCGTTTGCATTTGATCTCTCCCCGCTTACATAGCGAGGACGAAATCGGGTCGCTCGACCCCGGAAAGGATACGTGATGAGCGAGAAGGACAATCCCTACGGCACGATGCACGCCACGACGATCGTTACCGTGCGCAAGGGCGACAAGGTGGTGATCGCGGGCGACGGCCAGGTCAGCCTCGGGCAGACGGTGATGAAGGGCAATGCGCGCAAAGTGCGCCGCATCGGCAAGAACAACGAAGTGATCACCGGTTTCGCCGGCGCGACGGCGGACGCCTTCACCCTGCTCGACCGTCTGGAAAAGAAGCTGGAACAGTATCCGAACCAGCTGATGCGCGCCGCAGTGGAACTCGCCAAGGACTGGCGTACCGACAAATATCTGCGCAATCTCGAGGCGATGATGCTGGTGGCCGACAAGTCGATTTCGCTGTGCGTGACCGGCAATGGCGACGTGCTCGAGCCGGAAGAAGGCGTCATGGCGATCGGCTCGGGCGGCAATTACGCACTCGCTGCGGCCCGCGCCCTGATCGATACCGACATGGATGCCGAGGCAATCGCTCGGCGCGCCATGAAGATCGCATCCGATATCTGCGTTTACACCAACGGCAACGTCATCGTCGAAAGCCTGGATGCCGAGTGAGCGGAACATTCGCTTCGCGCCTGTTACGCCGGCTGACTATCCGCTGCTGAGGCGTTGGATGGAAAGCCCGCATATGCGCGAATGGTGGGGCGAACCGGAAACCGAACTGGGCTATATCCGCGACATGGTGGAAGGGCGCGACACCACGCGACCCTTCATCTTTCACGTCGACGGGGAGCCTGCCGGTTACATCCAGGTCTGGTCAATCGGAGATGCAATCGCGGGAGGCTACGACGACAAGGCGCCCTGGCTTCACGGCGCGACGCCGGACGCGGTTGGCGTCGACCTTTCGATCGGCAATCCGGACCAGCTCTCGCGCGGCATCGGCACCGAGGTCCTGCGAAATTTCCTCGCCATGCTTGTCGAAGAGGGCCACGAAACCATCATTATCGATCCCGACGAAGCCAACAGGCGCGCCGTCAGGGCCTATGAAAAGGCCGGCTTCGTCGCGTATGACCGGCATGTGGACGATGACAGCGTGACGCTATTGATGAAGCTCGATCTCAAGCGCTTCAAGGAGACGACCGGATGATTTCCAGACACACGCTCGATCTTGCGGTCGAACGCGCGATCATCACCGCCGACCAGCGCGACGGGATCGTCTCGCTTGCAACGACGCCGCCGCCCATTCCCGACAGCGCGTCCACCGACGAGCCAATGCGGCTGGTCGGCGGCGGCAACGACCTGTTCGTCACGATCGGCATCCTGCTTCTGTTTGCCGGCGCGCTGTTCGCGTTGCAATCCTATCCGGGCGTGACCGTTCCAATGACCGCCGCTATCCTCGGCGTCTTTGCCTGGCTGGTCGCGGAATTCGTTACGCGGCAGAAGCGGATGCGCCTGTCGAGCACGGTTCTGGGACTCGGCTTCATCGCCGCGGTGACAACGCTGCTCGGCCGCTATCTGGAAACCAGATACGGGCTCGGAGCGGTCGAAAATCCGATCGAACTGGCCGGACTTCGTCCGCAGGCGGAGACCTATGCCGCGATCTTTTTCGGCGGCACGGCGGTCGCGGCCATCGTCTATTTCGCCCGGTTCCGCGTGCCTATCATGGCAGCGGTGCTGGCGCTGAGTTTTACCGGCACGGCGTTTTTCCTCGCGACGCTCTATTTCTATGACGGCCTGGCCAACGGGCAGGTCTTGCTGCCCACGATCGACCAGGTTCCGGAAGTGTTGTCGAAAGCGCTCTATATTCCGCTGATCTGCGGCTTCGTCGTCTTCGGTGTCGGGCTGGCGCTCGACCTGCACGACCGCGAGCGCTTCACCGTCTGGTCGGACTGCGCCTTTTGGCTGCATGTCATTTCGGCACCGCTGCTGGTCCATCCTCTGTTCATCCTCGCCACCGGGCAGGATGTCGTTTTCGGGGAGATCGAACCGGGCGTGACGGCTTCTGTCATGCTGGGCATACTGATCGTCGCCTTCGTCTATGTGGCGCTTGCCATCGACCGGCGGTCGCTGTTGATCCCGACGCTCGCCTATTTCGGCTCGCTCGGCATCTACTATCTCGTCAATTCGGCCGCCAACTCCACCGGCATCCCACCCTTCGCGCTTATCCTGCTCGCCATCGGCGCGCTGATCATCATGTTCGGAGCCGGCTGGCAAAATATCAGGCGCTTGATTGTCGCACCCACCCTCCCCACATCGGTGCTGAAAAAACTTCCTCCCATAAGACGCTGAGTTAACATGTCTGATTTCTCTCCGCGGGAAACCGTTTCCGAACTCGACCGCTACATCATCGGCCAGAAAGACGCCAAGCGGGCCGTGGCCATCGCACTGCGCAACCGCTGGCGGCGGCAGCGCCTCGAAGGCTCGCTGCGCGACGAGGTGATGCCGAAGAATATCCTGATGATCGGGCCTACCGGCGTCGGCAAGACGGAAATCTCGCGCAGACTGGCGAAGCTCGCCGGCGCTCCGTTCGTGAAGGTCGAGGCGACGAAGTTCACCGAGGTCGGCTATGTCGGCCGCGATGTGGAGCAGATCGTGCGCGACCTGGTGGAAGCAGGCATCTCCCTGGTTCGCGAGAAAAAGCGCGAAGAGGTCAAGGCCAAGGCGCACGTGAATGCCGAGCAGCGTGTCCTCGACGCGCTTGTCGGACCCGGCGCCAGCCCGGCCACCAAGGACAGTTTCCGCAAGAAGTTGCGCGAGGGACAGCTCGACGACAAGGAGATCGAGGTCGAGATCTCCGATACGAGCGGCGGCGGCATGCCGGGATTCGAGGTACCGGGCATGCCCGGCGCCAATATCGGCATGATCAACCTCAACGACATGCTCGGAAAGGCGTTTGGCGGCGCCAAGACCAAGAAGGTCCGAACGACGGTGCGCGAATCCTATGGCGTCCTGCTCAATGACGAGTCCGACAAGCTGCTCGATCAGGAACAGATCACCCAGGAAGCGCTGCGCGCCGCAGAGAATGACGGCATCGTCTTCCTCGACGAAATCGACAAGATCGCCGCTTCGGAGGGCCGTTACGGCGCCGGGGTCAGCCGCGAAGGCGTGCAGCGCGACCTGCTGCCGCTGGTCGAGGGCACGACCGTGGCGACGAAATACGGTCCGGTGAAGACCGACCATATCCTGTTCATCGCGTCGGGCGCGTTCCATGTCTCCAAGCCGTCCGACCTTTTGCCGGAATTGCAGGGCCGCTTGCCGATCCGCGTCGAACTGCGGGCGCTGGAGCGCGAAGACTTCAAGCGCATCCTGACCGAAACGGAAGCGAGCCTGATCAAGCAGTATATCGCGCTCATGAAAACCGAAGACGTGACAGTGACCTTCACCGAAGACGCCATTGACGCGCTGGCCGACATTGCCGTCGATTTGAACGCAACGATCGAGAATATTGGAGCCCGCCGGCTGCAAACGGTGATGGAACGGGTTCTCGACGAGATTTCGTACGAAGCGCCCGACAAGTCAGGCGAGGAGTATGTGATCGACGGCGACTATGTGCGCAAGCAGATCGGAGCGCTGGCGCAAAACGCCGATCTGTCGCGCTACATACTGTGACCGAACGGCCATAACGGTATTTTCGTTGCCGGGACTACTCGACTCCGCAAGAGGCATTAATTACTAGCAGGATGGGGCGCAGAGTCAGAAAACAATTAACGATGCCGTCATTCAGAATTCCTTTGGCAGGCGCACTGGCGATCTTGCTATGGGCTGCCGTCCCGGCATCTGCCCTGACCGTTATCGAGCCCGGCAACCGGCACACCGAGCAGCCCCCCATTCCCGGCGCATCGAAAAACCGCACCAAGGCGCTGAAGACCACTTTCGACCGCAAGTACAAGAAAGTTCTTGGACTGCTGCAGCGCGACAAGCGGCTTATCGCGCAGATCAAGAAATCGGCGGACGATTTCGGCATCGACCCGATCCACATGATTGGCGCGATCGTCGGCGAGCACACCTACAATGTCGATGCCTATGACCGCGCGCAAACCTATTACGTGAAGGCGGTCGCCTATCTGAAGGGTCGGATCGACTTCGAGTATGACGGCGAAGATGTCGAGGATTTCATCAAACGGCCGGAATTCTCGCGCTGCGAGGGCATTGCCGACAGCCGCGCGGTCTGGAGTTGCCGCGAGAGCGTCTGGGAAAGCAAGTTCCGCGGCAAGAAGGTCGACGGCAAGTCCTTCCCCAACAATCGGTTCTCGGCGGTCTTTTTCCAACCGTTCTATGCCGGTCAGACCTTCGGGCTCGGCCAGCTCAATCCGCTGACCGCGCTTATGATGTCCGACCGTGTGCACGCGGTGACCGGTATGCCGGAGCTGTCCGCCACAAATGGCAAGGATGTCTATGAGGCAATCATGGATCCCGGCAAGACGCTGCCTTATATGGCGGCAACGCTGGCAACGGCCATCGAGGACTACCGCAAGATCGCCGGTTTCGACATTTCCGCGAATCCAGGCCTGACCGCCACGCTTTACAATACCGGCGATTCTCTCGGTCGCGCGCAGGAACTTGCGAAGCGCAACCGACGGGCGGGCAAGACGGTCTATCCGGAAGAAAACTATTACGGCTGGATGATCAACGACCGCGAGGACGAATTGCGGGCGTTGCTGACGGGCGGTTAATCGGCGCGATCAGTCCGGGTGAGCGGAGCGATTATTCAAGACCCGCAGCCGGTGGATTAGCGTTTCGAGATCCTCGGCGGACAAGCCGGCAATCGATTGTTGCAGCAGATTGGCCAGTTCGGTGGCCATCGGATGCATGCCGGATGTATCGATCGTCACTTTCGGAGCCGATTGGAGTGCAAGGCGCTGAAGTTCATCGGCATCATCCCAGATGATGTTCAGGCAGGCGATGATACGCTGAAGCAGCACCCAGGACGGGACGCCGCGATGGCCGTGTTCCAATGCGGAAAGGTAGGCGGCTGAAACGCCGATCCGCGCCGCCATCTGTTTTTGCGTCATGTTGCGCTCGGCGCGCAGCTGTCGCAGTCTTTCACCAAATGGCGTCATGGCCTGAAGCTCCCGTCGGCGCGCGCCAGCCTCCTCAGCCGCACATAGATCGCACCCTCTCCGCCGTGGTGACGGCTCGCCGACGCGTAGCCGCTGACAAGTTCAGCAAAGCGCGGGCTCGAAAGCCAGACGGGCACCATGCGTTTCAGCACCCCTTCGCTTCCAAGGGAGCGGCCTTTTCCGGTGACGACGAGGACATGTCGCGCGCCGCGCGCACGCTGATCGGCAAGAAAGACGTAGAGTCGGTCATGGGCCTGATCCTGCGTCATCGCGTGCAGATCGACCCTCGCATCGATGGCTATGCGGCCCTTGGCTATCTTTCGGGTCGTCGGCCGGTCGATGACGGGCTCCGGCTGCGGTTTGCGCTTCGGCGCCGGCGGAAGGGGATGATGCGCGATGGGCGATTTGATATCGCCGGCCACGCCGGCCTTTTTCGCAGGCCTCGGATTGCCTTCCTGCATGGCGGCAGCGAATTCGCGCTCTGCCTCTTCCTGCGAAATGGTGGGAAGCGACAGTGGTCGGTCGCGCAAGGGCGTTACCGTTTTGCCGACGCGGCGCCACAGAACCGCATCTTCCTCGGAGAGCTTGCGATGACGACGACCCGAACTCATGACGCCAACGCCTTGCCCGTGTCGATTAGAACCGATTTCGGCACCAGCACGAAAAAATCGCAGGGCGAACGCACCGCGCCGGCCCGGTTTCCGGCTGCATCTCCCGAGCCCATGAAAAGGTCGCCTCGGGCGGGGCCGGTAATGGCGCTGCCCGTATCCTGGGCGATCATCAGTTTCGACCAGTATGCACCGTTGACTGTATCCGCAGAGACGAAAACGGGCGTGCCGAATGTGTGCAGAAGTCGATCGACAGCCAATGACCGTTCCGCCGTCAGAGGCACTTTCGCAGCAGCAACCGGCCCGTCCGCCCGGTCGGCAACGGGAGCCTCACGGAAGAAAATGTGGGACCGGTTCTCCTCCATCAGCGGCCGGGCATCGTCTGGGTTCTCCGCCAGCCAATGCCGAATCGCCGCCATGGATATGTCCGCGGGCGCGATCTCGCCACGTTCGACGAGAAGGCGGCCGATACCGGTGAAAGGATGACCGGACTTCCCGTCATAGGTTATGCGCAGGTGCGCACCGTCTGCAAACACGAGCCGGGCCGCGCCCTGGATATGGGCAAAGAACGCATCCGCCTCGTTTTCGACCCAGCCGATCTCGAGACCGCGACCGTCCAGGAAGCCTGAATTGATCGCCTTTCGATCAGGATAGGCGGAGAGAGAACCATCTGCATTCGCCCGCGCAAATCGGATGTCGGGATCCCAGCAGTCCGGGCGATTTTCCTCGCCGACCGCCACGAGATCATCCGGGCGGCGGTAGAACGGCACGCGAAACCGGTCCGTTCGTTCGCGCGATGCTTCGATTTCCGGTTCGTAATAGGCGGTGACGAAGCCTCGTTGACCGTCGTCTGCGGTGAGCGCAAAGCAATCGAAACGGTCCTCGAAGAAGCCGCGCGCATCACAGCCAGTCGGCATGTCAGCCGCGTCCCGGAACAAGGGCTCAAGACTTTGCGGCGGCACACCCATCGCGCCGTGCCGATAGGTTTCGCCCCTTGGCCGGACAGCATGTCGGCCAAAAGAGTCGAGCGCGGCGCGATGATCATCGCCCGCCCATCCGGGGAGCCCGGAAAACGGGACGGGTCGAAGCTTCCACATGGGAAGTGGATCAGTCTTCGGATTCGGTGGCGACCAGACGCCAGTTCGGATCCCGGCTGCGCGTGTCGCGCGAGAATGTCCAGACATCCTTGACCTCGACCACGGCTTCCGGATCTCCGTCAACGACATTGCCGTCCTTGTCGCGGGTCGCCGATATCAGCTGGCTTACGACGCGGATGGTGACCAGAGCGTCCGTGTCGCGCATTTCGGCAGCGATGATGTCGGACTTGTCGATGCCGATGAAGCTTGACTGCACAGTCTCGCCTTTCGCCTCGCGATCATCGAGCGCCGAGGCAAACCCGTCATAGACTTCCGTCGACAGCAGGTTCTTCAGCGTCTTGCGGTCCGCATCGGCGAACGACATGACGATCATCTCGTAAGCCATCTTGGCGCCGGAAAGGAACGAGGCCGGATCGAAATCGGGCATACGGTCCTTTATGGCGCGCAGGCCTGAATTGAGATCAGTCCCGGGTTTCGCGACACGGTCGATCTCGCGATAGGGATCCGCCTTTGCTTCGCCGCGACCGGGCAGCGTGATGACATTATCGGATTCCGCAGATTCGTCAGCGCTCGTATCGGCCGGCGATTCGCGCTTGGCCGAATAGGGATCGACGGGCCGCCGTTCGTTGCCCGTGCGTTTGCCCAGCACACTGCGCAGCTGCAGGAACACGAACACCGCCGCTACGACGAAAATCAGCGTGACTAGATTGGAGCCTTCCATAAAACGTCCTGCAAACAGAGAAACCTTCGCCTTTCATATAACCATGAATGGCGTGCATTCAAATCGCGCGAAGAATAACTACATAGGGCGTACAAAGTTGAAGAAAGATGCCGATTTGATGCCTTTTTCCCTGATCCCTTTCGCGCTCCTGATTATTCCCCTTCTGGAAATCAGCGTATTCATTGCCGTCGGTTCGCAAATCGGCGTATTCGCTACGCTCGGCATGGTGGTCCTGACCGCAATCATCGGCTCGATCCTGCTCAGGGTGCAGGGGTTCGGACTGCTGACGCGGATGCGCTCCGAAATCGACCAGAATCGGGTGCCGGGCCGCGATCTGGTGCATGGGGTAATGATCCTAGTCGCCGGTATCCTGCTGCTGACGCCCGGCTTCGTCACCGATACGCTCGGATTTCTCCTGTTCATCCCGCCTGTCCGGGACGCGGTCTGGCATTTCCTGCGCAGTCGAATTCATGTCGTGTCGTCTTCATACAGCCAGTACGAAACACGCGAAACGCGGTCGCCGCGTAATTCGAACACGATCGACCTTTCCGAAGACGAGTATTCGGGTACGCCGCGCGACGACAGCCCCTGGGGCAATGACCGCTGACGGCAGCCGGCGTTTTCCTTGTCAGTCCCGATGGGTCGTGCTAGCCAGCCGCCAAATCCTACCGCGCAGGCACAGTTGCGCATCCCAAATACAGTCAAGAGGCAACACAGATGGCAGATGACGGCAAGAATGGCAGCGAGCAGAATCCGCAAGGCACCGCCGCCGGAACGGGCAATGGAAACGGGCAGCAGCCGCAGCTTTCGGTCCTGACGCAGTATGTGAAGGATCTCTCTTTCGAAAGCCCCGGAGCACCGTTGTCGCTGCGCCCGCGTGACAAATCGCCGGCCATCAACATCAATGTCAATGTTCAGGCCAACCCGATGGCCGAGACCGACTATGACGTCAATCTTACCCTGACGGCGAAAGCCGAGGATGAAGGCAAGGTGCTGTTCAATGTCGAGCTCGTCTATGGCGGCGTTTTCCGCATTGCCGGCTTCAAGCAGGAACACTTGCTTCCGGTGCTTTTCGTCGAATGCCCGCGACTTCTGTTCCCCTTCGCGCGCCAGATTATCGCCGAATGCACCCGCAATGGCGGCTTCCCGCCGTTGATGATCGATCCGGTCGATTTCGCCCAGATGTTCCAGCGTCGGATGGCGGAAGAACAGGCCAAGGCAAAAGTCCAGGCCTGATCCCATCGTGCCGTTTGGTATGTCGGAAAGGGCGGCTCAGCCGCCCTTTTGCGTTCCGGCAGACCAGATCGCCTTGTCGCCGAGTTTCGCCACAAGCTCGGCATGGGCGGCGATTTCCTGTTCGCTCAGACGATGCGGCAAGGGTTCGGGGCGCGGCCGCAACGTTACCCGGCCTGTCTCGCCCTCGTCGGCATTCGCGGAGAAATCCCGTTCCTCCACGACTTCAAGGCCGAGACGAGCCTGCTTGCCACCGACCAGCTCGATATAGACTTCAGCCAGCAATTCGCTGTCGAGCAAGGCCCCGTGTTTCTCGCGCTTCGAATTGTCAATCGCATAGCGCAGGCACAGCGCGTCGAGCGAGTTGGGGCCCATCGGGTGCTTCTTTCGCGCAAGCGAAAGACTGTCAATGACAACGTCCGGATCGATCGGCGGCAAGCCGAGCCGGGCAAATTCCGCATTGAAAAAGCCGACGTCGAAATTCGCGTTGTGGGCGATCAGTTTCGCTCCCGCGGTGAAATCGAGCCAATCCTGGACCACCTCGCGGAACTTCGGCTTGTCTTCGAGCTGCTCGTTGGAAATACCGTGAACGGCGAGCGCTTCGGCGTGCACCTCCTTGCCGTCCGGATTTATATAGACGTGAAAGTTCCGGCCGGTGATAAAACGGTTTTCAAGCTCGACCGCGCCGATTTCGATAATCCGGTCGGACCCGGAGTCGAGGCCGGTGGTTTCGGTATCGAAGATGATCTCGCGCATGGGTTCGATTCGCTTTCTGCCGACATCATGCGCATCCGCGCGGGGCATCACAATGGCAGCGTATTTTCGTCCAGCGCTTCTTTTTGCCGGTCTATTGCCATCAGAACACCTGCGATTTGCCCGACCTTGGCGCGCGCGGCCTCAAGGCCGAGCGATGTATCGACGAGAAAATCGGCGCGACGGCGTTTTTCCGCGTCGGGTGTCTGCTTGGCGAGCAGCGCCTCGAACCTTTCCCGGGTCATGCGCGGCCGGCTCATGACTCTTTGTCGCTGGACTTCAGCCGGCGCGGTGACAACGACCACGTAGTCAACACGATTTTCGCCGCCGGTTTCGTAGAGAAGCGGGATATCGAGCACGACCACGGGTCGGTTTTCGGCGCGGGCTTTTTCCAGGAACGCGATCTCCTCCTCGCGCACCAGCGGATGAACGATTGTCTCAAGTCGTTTCATGGCGTCGGGATCGCCGACGACCTGCTTACCGAGTTTGGTCCGGTCGACCACCCCGTCGATAACTGTACCGGGAAAGGCTTTCTCGATGAGAGGCGCGGCCCTGCCGGCATAAAGCGCATGGACCGTCGCATCGGCGTCATGGACTGGAACGCCTTCATCGGCGAACATTTTCGCGGTGGTGGATTTGCCCATGCCGATAGAGCCGGTCAAGCCAAGGATAATCATCGAGCGTGCACCGAGGCGAGATCCGAAAGGACGACTGCGCGCAAGTCTTCGTCGACTTCCGGGAACCGGCCGAACCAGCGGGCGAAACCCGGCGCGGCCTGATGCAACAGCATGCCGAGGCCATCGCAGGTTTTCAAACCCGCAGCGGCGGCGCTTCTCAGAAAAGGCGTCTCGAGCGGCACGTAGACGATATCGGTCGCCATCGCCCCGACCGGAGCGGAACCGAGATCGAGTTCGAGGGGCGGCTGACCTACCATGCCGAGGGAGGTCGTGTTGACGATCAGGTTCGCACTTGAAATCAAATCGTCGGCTGCGTTCCAGTAATGCGCGGCAACCTTTTCTCCGAACCGCGCGGCGAGCTGTTCTGCGCGTGCCAAGGTGCGGTTTGCTATATCGATTCGTCTATAGCCGGCTTCCAACAAGGCGTGAACGATGGCGCGGCTGGCGCCACCGGCTCCCAGGACCAGAGCCGTCTCGCCATCCCGCCAGCCTGAAAGACGCTGATCGAGATTGGCGGCAAATCCGTAGGCGTCGGTATTGCCGCCAATCAGTTTTCCGTTTTCGACCCAGAGCGTATTGACCGCCCCGATTGCGTCAGCGGCTTCATCGCGGTTATCGGCACGTTCGAAAGCCGCCTCCTTGTGCGGGATCGTTACGTTTCCGCCAGCCCATTTGCCGGCGCGAATATCGACGAGAAGGGCGGGAAAATCATGCGGGGCGACGTCAATCGCGGAATAGACGCCATCGATGCCGTATCGGGTCAGCCATTCGCTATGGATCAGCGGCGACCGGGAATGACCGATCGGATGGCCGGCAACGAAGGCGCGGGGCGCGTCAGCCATCGATTTCGCTCAATTGGCGCAGCTCGGCAAGCAGTGGCAGCATGGGGAGACCGATGATCGTGAAATAGTCGCCTTCGGTCTTTTCGAAAAGCTGAATGCCTTCGCCCTCATATTGATAGCAGCCGACACTGTTCAGCGCGGCATCGCCGACCCTTGAAAGATAACGGCCGATGAAGTTCGGCGTGAGATCGCGCATCTGCATGTGCGCAACGGAAACATGACGCCAAATCGTTTCCCCGTCGCGCGCAAGCGTCAGGGCACTCCAGAGCTGGTGGGTCTTGCCGGTGAATTTCAGCAGATTGCGCCGCGCCTCTTCCATGTCGGAGGGTTTGTGAAACAACTCGCCATCGAGCGACAGTGTCTGGTCGCCGCCAAGAACGAGCGCACCCTGATTGCGTTCAGACACGTCGAGCGCCTTTGCCTCGGCGAGGACAGCCGCGATGTCTTCCGGTGTCGCGTCCGCATCCAGTAGCGGCTTTTCGACAATTCGCTCGTCGATCCGTGCGGCTTCGGCGCGGAATTCGATCCCGGCATTCTTGAGGATGGCTGCGCGAAAAGGGCTGGTCGAGGCGAGAACGAGGCTCATGGCATTTTCCTTCAACGGGATGCGGTTAGACCCTGATTGTCCGCTTGGCAAGGACAGGCAGTCGGGTCGGCGGATTGTGCGCAACTGTGGAAAACGAACGATGCCGGAGAAGCGCCCGGACAGGCCTCGGTTCAAAATGGCGCCTGTTCACAATTCACCGGCGTATCCTCGTCGGATTTCCACAGAGGAGAACAGTGTGGAGAAAGAATTAACGCGCGATTGGTTCGAGGCTTTCCCACAGGCTGCGGAGGCACTTTCTCGTAACTATTTGTTTTTAAAGGAATATTATATCCACATTGATTCACAGCCATTTTTGGATTTGTTTCCGCCGGGCGGATTGTCGCGTTGGGCTCGTTCTCGCTTCTGCAAAACCGGCAATACCTGTTATTCACAGACTCATAGAATCATCAAACCGCTTCGCGGAATTTATTTAGGACGAAAGAGTGGAACCCAATCCGGGGATAACTGCACCTGAACGCAAGGTGATGAAGGTTCTGAATGGCGAGACGATAGCCCCGCCGCCAATCTGGATCATGCGGCAGGCAGGACGCTATCTGCCGGAGTATCGCGAGACGCGAGCGACGGCGAAGGGCTTTCTCGATCTCTGCTATACGCCGGATCTGGCCGTGGAAGTCACGCTGCAGCCGATACGGCGATACGGTCTGGATGCTTCGATCCTGTTCTCGGATATCCTGGTTCTGCCCGATGCCCTGAAATGCGGTGTGCGTTTTGTCGAAGGCGAGGGACCACGTCTTGATCCGATCGATGCGGATGGAATTGGAAAACTCGATCCTTCCGGAATGCATGAGCATCTCGCACCGGTCTATGAGACAGTAGGGCGATTGCGTAGAGAATTGCCGCCGGAGACAACACTGCTCGGATTTTGCGGCGCGCCTTGGACGGTCGCGACCTACATGATCGCGGGACGGGGGACGCCGGACCAGGCTCCGGCTCGGCTGTTTGGCTACCGCGAACCGGATGCTTTCCTGAAATTGCTCGATCTTTTGGCGGACATGTCGGCGGATTATCTGATCCGGCAGATAGAGGCGGGCGCTGATGCGGTGCAGGTCTTCGACAGCTGGTCTGGTGTTCTCGATGAAGCGTGTTTCGAGGCGTATTGCATTCGGCCGATGAAGCGAATCGCAGACAAGGTGCGAGCGGTGAAGCCGGGGGCAAAGATCATCGGGTTTCCGAAGGGGGCGGGCATGCTTTATCGGAGCTATCGCCAGAACACCGGCGTCGATGCGCTTGGTCTTGACTGGACCGTGCCGCTTTCCTTCGCGGCGGAACTGCAGAAGGACGGTCCGATCCAGGGCAATCTGGATCCGCTGCGGGTCGTGGCGGGTCGTAAATCGATCAAGGATGGCGTCGACCGAATTCTGGACGTTCTCGCAAACGGGCCTTTGATCTTCAATCTCGGTCACGGCATCACACCGCAGGCCGATCCGGAGGATGTCGGCTATCTGGTCGATTATGTGCGTGGCACGGCATGACAGAAGCGCGTGAACGCGAGATCTCAGCGCAAAGCGGACGCAAGGCGGCCAAGCGTGCAGCCATCGCGCTGGCGATCTTCGTTGCGCTGGCGGCGCTGATCTTCTGGCTCGATCCAGGCGGTCTCTTTCTCTGGGTGAAGGCACTTCATGTGGTCGCCATCATCGCCTGGATGGCGGGTATGCTCTATCTGCCGCGGCTGTTCGTCTATCACGCCGATGTAGCTCCGGGCTCCGAGCAGAGCGAGACCTTCAAGGTTATGGAGCGCCGCCTTCTGCGCGTGATCATGAACCCGGCGATGACGATCGCCTGGGCGGTCGGTCTCTGGCTTGCCTGGTCTGGCGGCTATTTCATGGATGGCTGGTTTCACGCCAAGCTGGCCTGCGTGCTGGCGCTCTCCGCCGTGCACGGGATGTTTGCCAAGGCGGTGCGGCTCTTTGCCGAAGACCGCAACGAAAAATCGCCGCGTTACTGGCGGATGATGAACGAGGCACCGACATTGTTGATGATCGCGATCGTCGTGCTCGTCATCGTCAAACCCTTTGCCTGAGCCGCTTTGTCAAAAGTGACTTGAAGTCAAATCCGCAACGGCTTATGTGGTGGAAAACTGAGCCCCGGGATTCCCCTCCCCTTTCTACGGGCCAATTCCCCTTCTTCTTTATCTTCCCGGAATAAAGCGTGTTTTCATGCAACAAATGAAACTACAGGACCTCCAGAACAAATCCGCCACGGATCTCGTCGAATTTGCCGAGAGCCTGGAGGTCGAAAATGCCAGCGTGATGCGCAAACAGGAATTGATGTTTGCAATCCTGAAAAAGCTGGCGGCCGACGATGTCGAAATCATTGGCGACGGCGTCGTGGAAATCCTGCAGGACGGTTTCGGCTTCCTGCGTTCGGCCAGCGCCAATTATCTTCCGGGTCCGGACGATATTTACATCTCGCCATCGCAAATTCGCCGGTTCTCCCTCAAGACAGGCGATACCGTACAGGGGCCCATTCGCGGCCCTAAGGAAGGCGAACGCTATTTCGCACTTCTCAAGGTCAATACGATCAATTTCGAAGACCCGGAGAAGATCCGCCACAAGAGCCATTTCGACAATCTGACGCCGCTATATCCCGACGAGCGGTTCAAGATGGAAATCGACGGCCCGCCCACCAAGGACAATTCGGCGCGCGTGATCGATCTCGTCGCGCCACTGGGCAAGGGTCAGCGCGGATTGATTGTGGCGCCGCCGCGCACTGGTAAGACCGTCCTGCTGCAGAATATCGCTCACTCGATTACTGCCAACCATCCGGAATGCTACCTGATCGTCCTGCTGATCGACGAGCGCCCGGAAGAAGTGACGGACATGCAGCGGTCGGTGAAGGGCGAAGTCGTTTCGTCGACGTTCGACGAGCCAGCTTCCCGCCACGTGCAGGTCGCCGAGATGGTTATCGAGAAGGCAAAGCGCCTGGTAGAACATGGCCGGGACGTTGTCATCCTGCTCGATTCGATCACGCGTCTCGGCCGCGCCTATAACACGGTCGTTCCGTCCTCGGGCAAGGTTCTGACCGGCGGTGTCGATGCCAACGCCTTGCAGCGTCCGAAGCGCTTCTTCGGCGCAGCACGCAATATCGAGGAAGGCGGGTCGCTTACCATTATCGCGACCGCGCTGATCGACACCGGCAGCCGCATGGACGAAGTGATCTTCGAAGAGTTCAAGGGTACCGGCAACTCGGAAATCGTCCTCGATCGCAAGGTGGCGGACAAGCGGACCTTCCCGGCGATCGATGTGCTCAAGTCCGGCACGCGCAAGGAAGACTTGCTCATTCCGCGCCAGGATCTGCAAAAGATCTTCGTGCTGCGCCGTATCCTTGCGCCGATGGGCACGACGGATGCAATCGAGTTCCTCATCGACAAGCTCAAGCAGACGAAGAACAACGCGGAATTCTTCGATTCGATGAATGCCTAGGACGTGAAATCCGGCTATTTAGCCGGATTCATATCCCCTCCTCCATCAGGATTTCGAGTTCGTCGCTGGTGACAACCGGCGGCGAACATTTCATTTGGGCGCAGAGATAGGCGCCTTCCCGCGTAAATTGCGGATTATCGTTGCCGGAAGCGAGAAAGACATCGATACGGCGCGGATCCGGATGTGCCGTTGCCCAGGCCCACAGCGGATCGCTCGATCTGTCGCTTCCCACTACGACGAGCTTCTTTGCCGCAAGAACGGTGTCCGCGGCGTTGATGAAACCGCCCTGCCCGAAGCGGCTTTGCAGGATTCGGCCGGCAGCCTGGGTTGTGATGCGGTTCACGAATTCGGTCAGCTCGATGTCGTCAGTCAAAAGAGCAAGGCGCGTAAACGCCTCGATGATTTGTGATGTTGCTGACGGATTGGCTTCGTCCAGGTCGTTCCATGTTTGCATCGGCGTATCGCTTCGTCCTTGTTCCTGCATCCAGAATCCACGACTCGATTCGTAGTCGAAATGATTCTTCTTCAGGGTTTTGGCGAGGTTCTCTGCCTGTGTCAGGTGTTCGTGCTGACCGGATGCTTCGTAAAGCGCCAAAGCGGCATTTATCATCGCGGCATAGTCGGTAGCGAAGCCGAAACTGGCTGTATTTTTGCCGTCATGGACGTGCGACAGCCTGTCTTCGCCGAACATCGAATGCATGAGGATTCGGAACTGTTGGTCGGCGAGTTCCAGCCATGATTCGGATCCGAAATAACACGCAGCTTCTGCAATGGCGCGGATAGCGTAGCCGTTCCAGTCGGCAAGAACTTTGCCATCGAGGGCAGGCGGGATCCGGGTTTGACGGCGTTTGAGCAATAGTGCTCGTTCGTTGGCGAAGCGTATAATTTCGGCCCCAGCCCGGTCCGGATCGGCACGTAAGGCCGAGAGGTTGAGAATACTGGAGCTTTCCCAGTTGCCGCCTGAAGATATGTCATAGGCGGCGGAGAAGGGAGCGGCGTCATCGCCGAGGATGTCTTTGACCTCCTCCCAGGACCACACATAGTACTTGCCTTCGATGCCTTCGGAGTCTGCATCGAGGCTGGCGGCGAATCCGCCGGCAGGCATGGTCATATCGCGTTGCAGCCAGCCGATCGTCTCTTCGATTCGTAACCGGAACAAATCGGATTGCGTCTCCGCGTGCGCCCAGACGCAGTGGCGGATGAAATGCGCATTGTCATTGAGCATCTTCTCGAAATGCGGCACGAGCCATTGTCCATCGACAGAATAGCGCGCCAGTCCTCCACCGATATGATCGTAGATTCCGCCGAGCGCTATCGCGGTGACCGTTTCGAGAAAACGGTCACGCGCTGCCTTGTCCTGTTCGCGCGCCCAGGTGCGCCAAAGGGTTTCGAGGAAGGGCGCATTGGGGAATTTCGGCGCGCCTGTGATTCCGCCTGAGGCGGGATCGTAGATGGCGGTTACCTTTGCGGAGAAGTCGGAGATGATTTTTGGCGAGATCGTCACGGGAGAAGCCGATCCCGCGAGTTCTTGCTTCAGGTGAGCCTGTAGCCTGTCCGCATTGGCGTCGATCTCGTGACGGCGCTGTCGCCAGGCGGTCTCGACCTTGACGAGGACATCAGCAAAGCCGGGGCGGCCGTAGCGCGCTTCCTTCGGGAAATAGGTGCCGCCCCAGAATGGTTTGCCGTCCGGCGTGAGAATCATGGTCAAAGGCCAGCCGCCCTGCTCTCCCATCGCCGACAGGGCGGCCATATAGAGCTGATCGATATCCGGGCGTTCTTCGCGGTCGACCTTGATGTTCACATAGAGACTGTTCATCAGAGCCGCTATGTCGGTGTCCTCGAAGCTTTCGTGCGCCATGACGTGGCACCAATGGCATGCCGCGTAGCCGATGGAGAGCAGAATCGGCCGGTCTTGTTTGCGTGCTTCGGCCAGTGCCAGGTCGTCCCATGGCTGCCAGTGGACAGGATTGTCCTTGTGTTGCAGTAGATAGGGACTGGCGGATGCGGAAAGCCTGTTTTGCGTTATGCCGGTCAATGGCCACCCTTTCGATTCGGACTTGTAACGATATGGACACGATCTACGCTTTGTCGAGCGGAGGCCTTCCGTCCGGTGTGGCGGTTGTGCGTGTTTCTGGCCCGGAGTCGGGAAATATTGTTCGGGCGCTGATCGGCAGCTTGCCGGCGCCGCGGCTCGCGGTACTGAGGTCGATTCGCGACCGGAACAAATCCGAGATCGACCGGGGGCTTGTGTTGTGGTTTCCGGCACCGGGCAGCTTCACCGGTGAGGACAGTGTTGAATTTCACCTCCATGGGGGCCGGGCGGTGGTCGATCGGCTGCTGGAGGAGCTGTCGTCGTTTCCCGGTTTGCGAATGGCGGAAGCCGGCGAGTTTTCGAGACGCGCTTTCGGAAACGGAAAGATGGACCTCACCGAAGCAGAGGGGCTTGCGGATCTGATCGCGTCGGAGACCGAGACGCAAAGGCTTCTCGCGCTGTCCCAGGCATCAGGTGCCCTGAAGGAGATTTACGAGGGCTGGCAGCGCCGGTTGCTGCATGCGCGAGCAATGATCGAGGCGGAAATCGATTTTGCGGATGAGGAAGATGTGCCGGGTTCCGTGGCCGATCAGGTTTGGGCCGATATGCAGAGCCTTTTGGAGGAAATGAAGTCCCATATTGCCGGCGCCAAGCGTGCGAGCGCCGTACGCGAAGGATTTCGTATTGTGATTGTCGGCGCGCCCAATGCGGGCAAATCCAGTCTGATGAATGCGCTTGCGGGAAGCGAGATTGCAATCGTTTCGGATGAGCCTGGCACGACGCGTGATGCTCTGGAGGCGCGGCTCTCCATCGGCGGGCGGCTTGTGCTCGTTACGGATACGGCCGGAATCCGGGAACAGGCGGGATCGATAGAGGCGGAGGGCATTCGGCGCGCCTTAAAACGGGCGGCGGATGCTGATCTGGTTCTGTTTCTTTCCGATAGCGGTGTGTGGGCAGACCCAGATGTGTTTGGTACGGCTCCGGTCTGGAAGGTCGCTTCGAAAGTGGATTTGGTTAATGAACGCTTTCGGGATAATGCCATACCGATATCGGTCGAGGCGGCGGATGGCCTGAACCAGCTAATTGATTCGCTAGAGAAACATTTGGCGGACGCGGTTGGAATGGACGTGTCTTCTCTACCGACCCGGCAACGTCATCTCGATAATGTGCGGGCTTCTCTAGAGGAGTTACAGAAAGCGGTTTTCTCGGAGAACGCCCCTTTGGAGCTGCGAGCGGAATCACTGCGTTTGTCTGCGTTCAGCCTCGGACGGATCACAGGTCAGCATGGTGTCGAGGACGTCCTGGGCGTCATATTCTCGGAATTTTGTATCGGGAAGTAGGTCCATGGACGGTTGCGGCCGGCTTAATGTTTCACGTGAAACACGGACGAGCTTGACGGCCGGACGTTTCCGCGCCATCTCGCGCGCTTGAGACAGGATGTAGGATGAAACAGGATTTCGACGTCATTGTTATCGGAGGTGGCCATGCCGGCTGTGAGGCAGCGCGCGCCTCTGCGGCTGTCGGGGCGCAAACGGCCCTGGTGACGCATTCCTTTGCGACGATCGGCACGATGTCGTGCAACCCGGCAATTGGCGGATTGGGTAAAGGCCATCTCGTGCGCGAAATCGATGCTCTCGACGGTTTGATGGGCAGGGTTGCGGATGCGGCGGGGATCCAGTTTCGGATGCTTAACCGGCGGAAGGGGCCGGCCGTACGCGGCCCGCGGACCCAGGCTGACCGTAAATTGTACCGCCGGGCGATGCAGTCGGAGATCGCCGCTCTCGAAAATCTGTCCGTTGTCGAAGGCGAGGTCGCCGATCTTCTCCTCGATGATCGGAAAGCTGTCGGCGGTGTTGTTCTCTCCGACGGACGAGAAATTACCTGTCGTGCAGTCGTCCTGACTACCGGAACTTTTCTCCGCGGCCTTATTCATATCGGCGACAAGACAATACCGGCGGGGCGTATGGGCGAGAAGCCGAGTGTCGGGTTGTCTTCGACGCTGGAGCGTCTGGGCGTTCCACTCGGACGCCTCAAGACCGGAACACCTCCGCGGCTCGATGGAACGACAATCGCGTGGGATGAGCTTGCGAAGCAGGCCGCGGACGATGAACCGGTGCCGTTCTCGACACTCACGGAGCGAATTACAAACCCGCAGATCGAGTGTGGGATTACACGGACAACACCGGCGACACACCGTATCATCGAGGAAAATCTCGGTCGCAGCGCCATGTATTCGGGTAATATCAAGGGTGTAGGTCCGCGATATTGCCCCTCGATCGAGGACAAGATCGTCAAATTCGGCGAGCGCGACGGTCACCAGATATTCCTGGAGCCGGAGGGCCTCGATGACGACACGGTTTATCCGAACGGGATTTCGACCTCTCTTCCCGAAGACGTGCAGCTTGAGATCCTGAAATCGATACCGGGCCTCGAGAAGGCGAGGATGGTTCAGCCCGGATATGCGATCGAATATGATCATGTTGATCCGCGTTCGCTTGATGCGACCCTGCAGCTGCGCGGCGTGGAGGGTTTCTTCTTTGCTGGGCAGATCAATGGCACAACAGGCTATGAGGAGGCGGGTGCACAAGGCCTTGTTGCCGGTCTGAATGCGGCGCGTCTGGCGGGCGGCATGTCGTCCGCAGTGTTTAGCCGGACAGAATCCTATATTGGCGTGATGATCGATGATCTGATTTCCAGAGGCGTTTCGGAGCCCTATCGAATGTTTACGTCGAGGGCGGAGTATCGCTTGTCTTTACGCGTCGATAACGCGGATCTTCGATTGACACCGAAGGCTGTGGAGCTCGGGCTGGCGAGTTCTCGACGAATAGTCGCATTCGATTCGATGTCGGAACAATTAGATGCCATGCGGACGATTTCGCACGGTCGAGCGATTTCACCGCAGGAAGCAAATCGATTCGGACTCGAAATCAACCTGGATGGCGTTCGACGGTCCGCATATGACTTACTGGCTTATCCCTCGGTTTCCATGGCCGATATCCAGCGGATCTGGCCTGATCTTGCGGCATATCCCGCGCCGATACGTGAGCGCCTGGAAATCGAGGCGCAGTATGCGGTTTACCTGAAGCGGCAGGAAGCGGACATTGCTGCGGTGCAAAGGGAGGAGAATACGCTTATCCCGGAGGATATCGATTATGATCGCATTTCGGGTCTTTCCAACGAGCTGAAGCAAAAATTGAAGCGTCGTATGCCGGCGACGCTCGCGGCTGCGGAGCGAATTGAAGGTATAACACCCGCGGCGCTGGGCCTTATCATAGCGCATGTCCAGCAGCGTCGCCGTTCGGCGAGCCGTGTCGCGTGATGGGGCGGAAAGGTGACACGCTATCCGGCGATCTTCTCTGCGATGTTTCACGTGAAACACGCCGGCGCCTTGATGATTTTGCGGTGCTTTATGAGAAATGGTCTCCGCGAATCAATTTGACCGCACCGTCCACGCAGAGCGATTTCTGGAGCCGGCATGTCGGCGACAGCGCCCAGCTTTTCGATCTCGCCCCCGACGCGAAGCACTGGGTTGATCTCGGATCCGGCGGTGGATTCCCTGGAATGGTTATTGCAATCCTCCTCCAGGATATGCCTGGCGCCCGGGTTGAGCTGGTCGAGAGCAACCGCAAGAAGACGGCGTTCCTGCAGGCGGCGAAAGCAAAATGTGCGCCGTCGGCTGTTATCCATCCCGATCGTATCGAGAATGTCACCGCGCGAATTCGTGACCCGGAGATCATCACCGCGCGGGCGTTGGCGCCTTTACCGAAATTACTCGATCTAACAGCACCTTGGCTGCAACAGGGCGCACGGGCCTTGTTCCACAAAGGCCGTGGATATGCGTCAGAGATCGAAGATAGTCATGCAAAATGGACGTTCGATCTGGTAAGACATGAAAGCCGGATCGACGCAGAGTCCGTTATTCTCGACATAACCAATCTGCGGCGACGGCCGGCGTAATTGTTTCCGAATTCGAGGATTTTCGCATGGCGGATACATGCCGCGTGATCACGATAGCGAATCAGAAGGGCGGCGTCGGCAAGACGACCACGGCGATCAATCTGGCGACGGCATTGGCAGCCATTGGTGAACGCGTGCTCATTGTTGACCTCGATCCACAGGGTAACGCCTCGACCGGCCTCGGGATTGAGCGGGAAGACCGCGAAATTTCGTCCTATGACGTGCTGCTGGGCGATTGCGATGCGATAGAAGCCTCTATCCCGACCGCTGTGCCAAATCTCTCGATCGTGCCCTCCACCATGGATCTGCTCGGCGTGGAGATGGAGATCTCCGGCGCGGAAGATCGTGTATTTCGCCTGCGCAAGGCGTTGAGTCGCGTGGCGAGCCGGTTCTCTTATGTGCTGGTCGATTGTCCGCCATCGCTCAATTTGCTGACATTGAACGCGATGGCGGCTGCGCATTCGATCCTGGTGCCGTTACAGACCGAGTTCTTTGCGCTGGAAGGTCTCAGCCAGCTCCTCAATACGGTCGAACAGGTCCGGCGTTCGATCAATCCGTCGCTAGAAATCCAGGGCATCGTGCTGACCATGTTCGACAAGCGCAACAATCTGGCGCTGCAGGTGGTGGAAGATGTCCGCTCGCATCTCGGCGACAAGGTCTATCAGACCGTGATTCCGCGCAATGTGCGGGTTTCCGAGGCGCCTTCGTATGGCAAACCGGCGATCCTTTACGATTTGCAGTGCGCGGGCAGCCAGGCATATTTGCAACTGGCCTCCGAAGTGATCCGCCGCGAACGGCAGCTGGCCGCTGCGTGACCTGAATCCTCCGGAACGATTCGAACACGAAACAAACGGTAACACCATGGCAGACGACGCTTCCCGCAAACGACTTGGCCGCGGTCTGGCGGCGCTGATCGGCGAAATGGATCAGCCGGCCGAGCAGGCTTCGCGGCCTCAGCCCGCGGATCGCAAACTGCCGATTGAGTTCGTCGTTCGCAATCCGAACAATCCACGTCGGGACTTTGCCGAAGAGGAACTGGCCGATCTTGCCGCCTCGATACGCGAACATGGAATAATCCAGCCTATCGTTGTCAGGCCGAAGCGCGATGCATCCGGCATGTTCGAACTTATCGCCGGTGAGCGGCGCTGGCGTGCCGCGCAGCGGGCAGGCCTTACGGAATTGCCGGTCATCATCCGCGATGTGGATGACAAAGTCGCGCTCGAGTTGGCGATCATCGAGAACGTCCAGCGTGCCGACCTCAATCCTATCGAGGAAGCGGCCGGCTATCAGAAGCTGATGGATGAGTATGATTATACCCAGGCAGATCTCGGCGACGTGATCGGAAAGAGCCGCAGCCATGTCGCCAATACATTGCGGCTGCTGAAATTACCGGCCACCGTCCAGACGATGGTCGGCGACGGTTCCTTGTCCGCCGGCCATGCGCGTACGCTGGTTACGGCCACCGACCCGGAAGCTCTGGCAAAGCGGATCGTCAGTGAGGGCTTGTCAGTGCGCCAGGCGGAAGCGTTGGCGCAATCCGGCGACGGATCGTCCGGGCGGAAGGCCCAGAGCCGAGCACCTATCGAAAAAGACGCGGACACTCTGGCGCTGGAAAAATTGCTGACGGATCAACTCGGGCTTCGTGTCGAGATCACCCACGGCAATAGCGGTGGCGAACTGCGGGTGAAGTATCGGACACTGGATCAGCTCGATTCCCTTTGCCACCGCTTGCAAGGCGTCTGAATCAATATTTTCTTAGCCGACTAACGGCGGCGAGCGCTCTGGATCGTGATAGCGAGCAAAGCGGTCCGCGCGACGGGAACGGTGAGCGCCGCATTCCTGCGGCTATCCAACACACAATCCTGCAGTCTGCGCAGGGCATGACGAATACCCAGACTTGTCCAGCGGGAGAGCGCGAGCTCCACCGTCTTCCTGCGCGCGAAGAACACCGGCGGCTTGGCCGACGCGACTATTGCAGCGGCCGATTGACCGCTTTTCTCCATGTCGGCGCGCAGTAGATCCAGCTGCTGGAACTGGCGGATGGCCGCCGCCAGCAATGGCTGCGGGTTCGAGCCTCCCGAAATGAAAGCCTGCATGGCCTCGTCGAAGTGGTTGAGCTTCCCGGTAATGACCGCGTCGACGACGTCGTCAAAGGACGTCGAGGAGGCATCGCCGATGCTGGCTTTCGCCATGTCGAGCGTGATTTCCTCTTCGCCGCGCGCGTAGAGAACAAGCTTTTCGAGTTCGCCGCGAGAAGCGCGGCGGTCTCCGCCGATATGTTCCTGAATATAGCGTCGCGCGTCGAGCGACAGGCGTTGGCCGGCTTCCGAGAATGTGTCGTCAATCAGTGAGCTGAGCGCGCCCGCATTGTCTGCGTAACAGGGTAAGGTAACCCCGTTCGGCGATTTCTCGACAGCCGCACGCAGTCCAATTCCCTTTTTCAGATCGCCGGCTTCGACGATGAGTTTCATGCCCTCCGGCGGATCTTTCAGTATGGCCTGGATATTCGCGGCGACATCTTTCTGGTTTCCGACATTACGGATCCAGATCAGCCGGTTGCCGCCGAACATACCGACCGTATAGGCCTCGTCGATCAACCTTACGGGGTCGGACGCCAGTTCATTGGCGTCGAGTTTGATCGTTGAGAAGCTGTCGGCGAGATCGACACCGGTTGACTTTGCGAGCAGCTCGCCGCGCTCCGACACAAGGCCTCGATCCGGCCCGTATACAAGATAAAGTATCTTTCCCTTATCGGGATTCCTCAGGAAGCGGTCGACTTCGCCGGCTTTTAACTCGCTCACGGGTGCGCTCCCGGGATCAGATAGCTCCCGCGCGCTTGAGATCGGCGGCGATCACGGCGCGCAGCCGCTCCGCGGCATCGCGGGCCGCCCGGTTTTCGGCATCCCGTTCGGCGCGGATATTCGCAAATTCCTGGCCCGACACATCATATGAGGCGGTGGCCAGCACCCGGCGTTCCGAAACAACCGTGTCATCGGATACACGCACAAGCTTGTATTTCGTCGTGACCGTGACTTTTTCCGCGGTCGGTTCGTCTTCATTGGTCGGATTGATGGTCAGCAGCTTGGTGCTCGAGGTAGAGACGTTGAGCTCAAGCTCGTAATCGGCATTCGCCGGCTGGCCGGAGCCACCATTCAGCAAGAAAATCAGATGGTTACGCAGCTGTTGGCCGACACGATCCTTGACCTCGGGGATGTGGATCGCGGCCAGTGTCGCAGGCGAGGAGACACCTGTGGAAGCCGTCGGCGTATAAAGCGGCTGAACCGTGCAGCCGACGGTCAGCAGGCTTGATAGAGCGACGATAGCGAAATGCGCGCCGAGTGTCCTCATGAGAATCCGGCTCCCTTCTGGATCAGGCGACAATGTTCACGATGCGGTTCGGAACCACAATGACTTTTTTCGGGCTTGCCCCGCCAAGATGGTGGATGACGAAGTCGGCAGCCAGCGCCGATCGCTCAACGCTATCCTTGTCCGCATCCTTGGCGACGATAATCTCGCCGCGGCGTTTGCCGTTGATCTGGACCGGTAGCGTAACCGTGTCCTCGGTCACCAGCGCGGGATCGAAGACTGGCCAGGCAGTTTCGGCGACCATCTTTTCATAGCCGAGCGCTTGCCAGCATTCTTCCGCCAGATGGGGCATAACGGGCGCGATCAATTGCACGAGGATCGACAAAGCCTCGTGCGCCGCGGCCTTGTCAGAATCCGAACCGGCGGCGGCCTTTTCCACAGTCGGGGCGATCTGGTTGACCAACTCGTGAACGCGGGCGATGGCGCGATTGAATCCGAGTTTTTCGAAATCGTCACCGACGGCTTTCAGCGCCTTGTGCGCGGCCTTGCGCATTGCAAGCGATTCGTCCCCGGCGTCGCCAGCGTCGCCCGGAGCGATATTGGCGGCAGCGCCGGTTACAACGCGCCAGATGCGTTGTACGAAGCGGTGCGCGCCTTCCGCGCCGCGATCGCTCCACTCGACATCGCGGTCTGGTGGAGAGTCGGAGAGCATGAACCAGCGCGCCGTATCCGCGCCATAGCTCTGGGTGATCTCTTCGGGCCCGATCGTATTCTTCTTAGACTTCGACATCTTCTCAAGGGAACCGATTTCGGCTTCCTCGCCTGTCGCGATAACGACGGCGCGACGCTTGCCGCCAGAGTCGTCAAGCCGGACTTCGGAAGGAGCGTGCCACTGACCCTTCGCGCCGGAACCGGTCCGGTAGGTCTCGTGGACGACCATGCCCTGGGTGAACAGGCCCTTGAAGGGTTCCGCGAGATCGAGGTGATCGGTCTCGCGCATGGCGCGGGTGAAAAATCGCGAATAGAGCAGGTGCAGGATCGCATGCTCGATTCCGCCGATATACTGATCGACCGGGAGCCACTCGTTGGCCGCCTTCGGATCCGTCGGATCGTCGGCTTTCGGCGCGGTGAAACGGGCGAAATACCACGAGGAATCGACGAATGTGTCCATTGTGTCGGTTTCGCGTTTCGCCGGTTTTCCGCAGGTCGGGCAAGCAACGTTGCGCCATGTCGGATGGCGGTCGAGCGGATTGCCAGGCTTCTCGAAGTCGATATCGTCGGGCAGCTTCACCGGCAGATCCGCCTTCGGCACTGGGACGACACCGCATTCCTCGCAATGGATCACAGGGATCGGGCAGCCCCAATAGCGCTGGCGCGAAATGCCCCAGTCGCGTAGACGGAACTGCACCTTGCGCGCCGCTTGCGGCCGGCCGTCCATGGATGCAGCTTCCAGCCGGCTGGCCACCTCTTCGAAAGCCGCATCCGGCGTCATACCGTCGAGGAAGCGCGAATTGATCATCACGCCGTCATCGACATAGGCTTCCTCGGTAACCTGGAACGTCGCGGCGTCGCCGTCGGCCGGCATCACCACGGGGATAACTGGCAAGCCGTATTTGTTGGCGAAATCGAGGTCGCGCTGGTCGCCCGACGGGCAGCCGAATATCGCGCCCGTGCCGTAGTCCATCAGCACGAAATTGGCGACATAGACTGGCAGCGTCCAGTCCGGATCGAACGGATGGACGACCCGTATGCCGGTGTCAAAACCCTTCTTCTCGGCCGTTTCCAGCTCGGCGACGGAAGTTCCGTGGCGACGGCACTCCTCGCAGAAGGCGGCTAGGTCCGGATTGGAGGCCGCAGCCTTCTTCGCCAGGGGATGATCGGCGGCGATCGCCATGAAGGAGGCGCCGAAAATCGTGTCCGGACGGGTCGTGTAGACCTCCAGCTCGCTCTCGCCCTCAGGCGCCGTGCCGGCTAACAGCTCCCAGCGGAGCTGCAGTCCCTCCGAACGGCCGATCCAGTTGCGCTGCATGACGCGCACCTTTTCCGGCCATTCCGTCAGTGTTTCGAGCGAATCGAGCAAATCCTGGCTGAATTTGGTTATGCGGAAGAACCACTGCGTCAGCTCGCGCTGTTCTACCAGCGCGCCGGAGCGCCAGCCACGACCGTCGATCACCTGCTCATTGGCGAGCACGGTCATGTCTTCCGGGTCCCAGTTCACCTTGGACTGCTTGCGGTAGACGAGATCCTTCTCGAGGAAATCGACGAACAGCATTTGCTGGCGGTGATAATAGTCGACGTCGCAGGTGGCGAATTCGCGAGACCAGTCGATCGACAGGCCCATCAGCTTGAGCTGTTCGCGCATTGTGTCGATGTTGTCGTAGGTCCATTTTCCGGGATGGACCTTGTTCTGCATGGCCGCGTTTTCGGCGGGCATGCCGAACGCGTCCCAGCCCATCGGATGCAGGACGCTGTATCCAAGCGCGCGGCGGTGACGAGCGACGACGTCGCCCATCGTGTAATTGCGCGTGTGACCGATGTGGATGCGCCCGGACGGATAGGGGAACATCTCGAGCACATAGTATTTTGGCCGCGGATCCGAATTGTCGGTCTCGAAGAGCTTCGCCTCCGACCAGGCCTTCTGCCATTTCGGTTCAGCTTCGCGGGGATTGTAACGTTCGGTTGCCATGCGGGTGGAACTCTTGAATTCTGCGCAGCGGCGTGCAGTTTGCGCCGCAAAATCAAATCAACGGTCTCATGCCGATAAAAGGGCAGGCCGTCAACAACTGGCCGTCTTCACGGCCGGCCAGCAGCGGGAGGCAGAAATGTCCGCAGTCGACGGGTTGAATGATGTGCGCAACCGCATCGAGGCGGCGGCGAGGCAAGCCGGGCGACCCGAGGGCGATGTCGAGCTGATCGCCGTTTCGAAAACTTTCGAGGCCGAGGCGATCCGTCCGGTGCTCGAAGCGGGCCAGCGCGTTTTCGGCGAAAATCGCGTGCAGGAAGCCCACGGCAAATGGCCGGGGCTGAAACAGGACTACCCCGATACCGAGTTGCACCTGATCGGTCCGCTGCAGTCGAACAAGACCAAGGAGGCCGTCGCCCTTTTCGATGCCATCCAGACGGTCGATCGCGAGAAGATCGCCCGGGCAATCGCAGCGGAAATGAAAAAACAGGGCAGGACAATCCGGCTCTATGTCGAGGTCAATACCGGCATGGAAGAGCAGAAGGCCGGAATTGCGCCCGACGACTGTGCCGATTTCCTCCGTTTGTGCCGGGAAGAGCTCGGCCTGTCGATCGAGGGGCTGATGTGCATTCCGCCTTTCGACGAGAACCCGGGTCCGCATTTCGCTTTGCTGCGCAAGTTGGCCGAAGAGAACGGGATCGAGAAGCTGTCGATGGGCATGTCCGGAGATTTCGAAACGGCGATCGGCTTCGGCGCAACAAGTGTCCGGGTGGGAAGTGCGATCTTCGGGGCGCGCTGAAATTCGGGGCGCTTCGCGACAAAAACGCAACTGACTTTCCATCGTGAATCGGGCATTGTCCCGACGGGGCGATCGAGCATCACGCGTCCGGAGGTCACGGAATGAAATTGAGATTGGCGAAACTGGCGCTTTTTGCGGCAATCGCGACGAGCTTGTTTGCCGGAGCGGCGCAGGCGGCACAGTGTGGCAACAATGCAGGCGGCTTCGAGCGCTGGAAGGCGCAATTCGCGGCGGAAGCGAAGGCGAACGGAATCGGAAATCGTGGATTGCAGGCGTTGGCCGGAACGAGCTACGCGACCAAGACGATCTATGCGGACCGCAACCAGAAAAGCTTCAACTACAGCCTGCAGAAATTCATGCAGGTTCGCGGGTCCAACGCGATCATCTCACAGGGCAAGAGCCGGAAGCGGGCGAATGCGAAATTCTTCGCGGCGCTTGAGCGCAAATATGGCGTGCCGGCAGGTCCTTTGCTCGCCATTCACGGAATGGAGACGGGCTTCGGCCGTTTCATGGGTAATGCCAATGTGATGTCGGCCATCGCGACGCTGGCCTATGACTGCCGTCGCAGTGCGTTCTTCACCGAACATCTCTATGCCGCGTTGCAACTGGTCGATCGCGGCGTTCTGTCGTCGAGCACGCGCGGCGCCATGCATGGGGAAGTAGGCCACACGCAATTCCTGCCGGGCAGCGTGCTCCGGTACGGCGTCGACGGCGACGGCAACCGGCGCGTCGATCTTGCCGGTTCGCAATATGATGCGCTTGCCTCGACCGCGAATTTCCTGCGCGCGCATGGCTGGCGGCCCGGAGCCGGTTATCAGCCGGGACAGCCGAATTTTCGCGCTATTCAGGGCTGGAATGCTGCCGGTGTCTACCAGAAGGCGATTGCAATCATGGCGGCGGAAATCGACAAGTAGCGGGTCCGCCCAATAGACAGATAAAGAAAAACCCGCGCCGAAAGCGCGGGTTTTTTCATTTCACAGAATGTTTTTCAGAAGGCTCAGCCTTCCTTCGGCTCCAGAACCTGACGGCCGCGATACATGCCGGTCTTCAGATCGATATGGTGCGGACGGCGCAGTTCGCCGGAATTCTTGTCCTCGACATAGGACGGGTTTTTCAGTGCGTCAGCCGAACGGCGCATGCCGCGCTTCGAGCGGGTCACTTTTCGCTTCGGAACAGCCATTTTCAGTCTCCAGTTTCATCGGGCGAGCCAGCCTGCTGACCGGTCCCGGTCTGCATGTGCCCGACATGTGCATGAAAAGATTGCGCGCCTATACACGCTCATTGGCCTCTTGACCAGTCCAGCCGCGAAAATTTGTTCCGGCCTAGTAAAGGCAGCCAATATAGCCGCCCGACTTGGCAGCGCGTCCCAGAATCACGTTGGCGAGGCGGCTGACGCGCGGCCCCGGATTGACCGGATCGCGGAGATAGGGGTTTGGCAAGGTGACCGCAAGCAGCGCCGCCTGGCGGGCGGTCAACTCCGAGGCCGGGCGCCCGAAATAGGTCCAGCTCGCCGCCTCGATGCCATAGATGCCGTCTCCCCACTCGGCGATATTCAGATAGATTTCCATGACGCGCTTCTTCGGCAGGACGAGATCGATCCAGAGCGCCAGCGGAATTTCGATGCTTTTGCGCAGGAAGGAGCGGCTGGGCCACAGAAAAAGGTTCTTGGCTGTCTGCATGGTGATGGTTGAGGCGCCGCGGGTCGCCTCGCCGTCGAGCGCATCGTCGATAACGGCGTTAAGGGCGTTCCAGTCGACGCCGTTATGCGAACAGTATCGGCCGTCCTCCGAAACCATCACGGACTGGACCAGTACCGGCGCGATCGATTCGAACTCCACCCAGTCGCGCTCCCAGTGTTGCAGCGTCGCCATGTCGCGAAGCATGAGCGTGGACCAGGGGTGAACAAATTCGGCGCGGTAAAAAACGGTCAGCGCAGGCGGCAGTATAATCAGGACGATGAGGGCCACGGCCAGCCGGCGTAACCAGCGCAAGGCCGTCCGGCGCCAGCGCGTCGCCATAGCTTTGGCGGTTGACCTGCCGCCGCCGGCCTTGCCACCGCCACCTGGCCTCGCTGAATTTCTTTTCGCGGATTTGCCCTTGGGAGCCACTGCGACGACTGCCGGTTGGCGGCCCGGACCGTCCGGGCGCGATGACCGGCAATTCCTAGGCAAATCGGTCCGCCGCTGCAACTGCGATAAGCCTGTCCGCGCGATCGGGCTTGACCGGACGGCTTCGACCGGCCATCGGAAGGCATGACCGATGCCGCATTCATTGCCGCTTTATCCGCCCGCGCTGCGCGGATCGAAATCTATCTTGCGCGCGTTTTGCAAAGCGCAACGCTTGCCGGGGAGATCGAAAGGCCGGCACGCCTGATGGCGGCGATTCGCCATGGCGTTTTGAATGGCGGCAAGCGTTTCCGGCCGTTCCTGGTAATCGAGACCGCCGGCCTGTTTGGCGCTGACGAAGCGCAGGCGATGCCGGTGGCCGCGGCGCTTGAGTGTATCCATTGCTATTCGCTCATCCATGACGACCTGCCGGCGATGGACGATGACGATTTGCGGCGCGGCCAGCCGACCGTGCACAAGGCCTATGACGAGGCGGCAGCCATACTGGCCGGCGACAGCCTGCTCACCTTTGCCTTCGATTTGGTGACCGATCGCCGCAACGGACTGGGTGGTGACGTCCGAGCGGAACTCGCCAATCGTCTGGCGCGCGCGGCCGGGCTCGGCGGCATGGCCGGCGGGCAGGCGCTTGATCTGGCGGCGGCGAGTGTCCCGCCCGACGAAGATGGCGTCCGCATGCTGCAGGCGATGAAAACCGGCGCGCTGATACGCTTTGCCTGCGAAGCGGGCGCGATCCTCGGCAATGCGAGCAGCGGAGATATCGACCGTATGCGGATCTTCGGTGAGACGATTGGGCTCGCCTTCCAGCTCGCGGATGATCTGCTCGACGTGACCCAGACAGCCGATCGGATGGGCAAGGCGACAGGCAAGGACGATGCGTCGGGCAAGGTGACCCTGGTCGGCTTGCGCGGCACAGCCTGGGCGCGAAATGAACTGGACCGACTCGTCGCGGAAGCGGAGTCGTTGCTGGAACCGTTCGGACCGTCCGGCTACCCGCTTCGGGCAGCCGCGCGTTTCGTGGCCTACCGGCAATCCTGATCCCCCAAATTATCCGGTTCGATTCGGAAGCGAATTGAATCAGTTGCGGACAACAACACAGGCGCCGCCCGCAAGGCGGAGCTTGTTGCAGAGATCGTTCGCCTCGCGTTTGTCGGATGCGCCGATCTGGACGACATGCATCTGTTTCCGGCCGATCGTTCCGCGTTTGGCGAAGATGGCGGGTTCGACATCTCCGATGACGCGGGCGAGCTTCACGCGCACGCGTTCCCATTGCCTGACCGCTGCCGTTCGATTGAAGTTTCCCGCCACCTGAACGCCCCAGGGCGGAATGTCGGTGGAGGCGTAGAGCGTTGCCGTTACCGGTTTCACCGGCAGGGCCCGACAGGCTTCCTCGAACGACTTTTCGGCATCTAGAGGCTGCTGTTCCTCATCTTCCTTCGCTTCGCGAAACATTTCGACCGGTTGGCCGAGAATGGCGAGCACATAGTCCTCGGTCTCGAAGGGCAGATAGCCGCCCTTGTCGAGCCAGCGAGAAACACGGTCCTCCCCGGCATTATAAGCGGCGGCGGCCAGACCGAGATTTCCGAAATCCCTCCGGAGGTCGGCCAGATAGGCGGCGGAAGCGGGTATGGCCTGTTCCGGGTCGAAGGGCTCGCGGAGTTTCCGGCGCATGGCGGTTGCCGGAATGAATTGCGCGATGCCCTGCGCGCCAGCGGGCGATACCGCACTGATGTCAAACCGGCTTTCCTTCCAGATCAACCGGGTAAGATAGGGTTTCGGCAGGTCATGCTTTTCGGCGGCAGCGGAAATCAGGTCGCAGATGGCGGCCGCGTCATAGGTTTTCTTGTCCGCGTCCGGGTCGAAGCGCTCGAACTCCTGATCGGGTGACGCGCCGTCGAGCTGGAGAGGCAGCACGACGCGAACATCGTTTTCCTGCGCGAAGACCGGCTGAGCGACAAAAAGCGACGCGAGCACTGCCGCAACCGTATGGGCCGCAACGAAAATCGTCGCCCGCCCGACTTTCATTAGCCGGCTTTCCTTTCATCGCCTTCACCGAACCGATGCTCGATGTAGTCGGCAACCATGGCCTGGAAATCGGCGGCGATATTGGCGCCGCGAAGCGTCGCCGCCTTCTTGCCGTCAATGAAGACAGGCGCCGCCGGCGTTTCGCCGGTGCCCGGAAGCGAGATGCCGATATCGGCGTGCTTCGATTCACCGGGCCCGTTGACGATGCAGCCCATCACGGCGACCTTGAGTTCCTCGACGCCGGGATATTTATCGCGCCAGACCGGCATGTGCTCCCGCAGATCCGCCTCGATGGTTTGGGCGAGCTCCTGAAAGACGGTCGAGGTCGTGCGGCCGCAGCCGGGGCAGGCGGCAACGACGGGCAGGAACTGGCGGAAACCCATGGTTTGCAGCAGTTCCTGCGCGACCTGGACTTCGCGGGTACGGTCCCCTCCCGGTTCCGGCGTCAGCGAGATACGGATCGTGTCGCCGATCCCCTGCTGCAGCAGTATGCCCATCGAGGCCGACGAGGCGACGATGCCTTTCGAACCCATGCCAGCTTCGGTCAGGCCCAGATGCAGCGCATAGTCGGACCGCCTCGCAAGCTCTGTGTAGACGGCGACGAGATCCTGAACCTGGCTGACCTTGGCGGACAGAATGATCCGCGAGCGGGGCAGTCCGACCTGTTCGGCAAGTTCGCCGGAAAGCAGCGCCGACTGGATGATCGCCTCGCGCGTCACCTGCCGGGCGGTCAGCGGCGCGCCGGCCTCATGGTTCTCGTCCATCAGCTTCGTCAGCAATTCCTGATCGAGAGACCCCCAGTTGACGCCGATGCGTACCGGCTTGTCATGTCGAATGGCGATTTCGACGATGTCAGTGAATTGACGGTCGCGCTTGTCGCGGAAGCCGACATTGCCCGGATTGATGCGGTATTTTGCGAGCGCCTCGGCGCAGGCCGGATGATCGGCGAGCAGTTTGTGGCCGATATAATGGAAATCGCCGACCAGCGGCACGAAAATACCGAGCCGTTCCAGCCTTTCCCGGATCTTCGGCACGGCGGCGGCGCTTTCGTCGCGGTCAACCGTGATGCGGACGATTTCGGAGCCGGCACGATGCAGCGCCGCGACCTGCGCCACGGTGGAATCCACATCCGCCGTGTCGGTATTGGTCATCGACTGGACCACGACCGGCGCGTCGCCACCAACAATCACGCCGCCGACATCGACGCCAACGGTGCGATGGCGGGGAAGGGGTTCGCTTTGATAATGGCTCATCGCAGGAAGGTCCGTGCCGTTGGGCGTTTCAATATCGTTTCGGGCATATTCGCGCAATCGCGCGAAAGGTCTCAGAGGAAGGCCTTTTCCCACTCGGTCTGGTTGAAGCCGGTGAGTACCGTTTTGCCGTCGGTACCGACCGGGCGCTTGATCAGGCGCGGATCGGCGGCCATGGCCTCGATCTTCGCCGCATCGCTGGCGGTGACGGCCGCCTGCTCCTCGGGCGCCATCTTGCGAAAAGTTTGCGCCTTTTCGTTGAACACAGCGTCCATACCGGCAGATTCCGCCCATGCGGCGATCCGGGTCTTCAGGTCCGGCAGCCTGGCGAAATGCTCGTAATCGGGCCCGAGACCCTTTGTCTCGGCCCATTCGCGCGCCTTCTTCACCGTGGTGCAGCCCGGATAGCCGTAGATTTCGATCGCCATCGCTTTTCCTAGTCCTACCAAATCTTAATGCAACCTGGCTGGCGAAAACCGCATTTGCCACTATGTTGCAGTGCAATAACCAAGCCGATCCGGCCATGCAGCCGATCTAATCAAGCAATGGAGCAGGTCAATGAAAAAACAAAGGACCGCCGTCATCACGGGATCGAATTCGGGTATCGGACTCGGCATCGCGCATGCTCTGGCCGCCGAAGGGCACAATGTGGTCATCAACTCCTACACGGACAATGACGAGGATCACGCGCTTGCCGATGAGATCTCGAAGAAACACGGCAACCAGACGATCTATATCCAGGCCGATATGTCGAAGGGCGAGGAATGTCGCGCCCTCGTCAGCAAGGCGGCGGACCGGTTCGGCCATGTTGACATCCTCGTCAACAATGCCGGCATCCAGCATGTCGCAGCGATCGAGGATTTTCCGCCCGAGACCTGGGACCGGATCATCGCCATCAATATGAGCTCGTCATTTCATACCATGGCGGCGGCCTTGCCGATGATGCGCGAGAACAAATGGGGTCGCGTGGTCAACATCGCCTCCGCACACGGGTTGACCGCTTCGCCCTACAAGTCAGCCTACGTGACCGCGAAGCATGGCGTCGTCGGAATGACCAAGGTGGCGGCGCTGGAAACGGCGGAGGATCCGATCACCTGCAACGCGATCTGTCCGGGCTATGTGCTGACGCCGCTGGTCGAGGCGCAAATCCCGGACACTATGAAAAAATACGACATGGACCGCGAAACCGTCGTGCGTGAAGTTTTGCTGGAACGCCAGCCGTCGAAGCAGTTCGCGACCGTCGAGCAGATTGGCGGCACGGTTGTGTTCCTGTGTTCCGACCATGCCGAACAGATCACCGGCACGACGATCTCCGTCGATGGCGGCTGGACCGCCCTCTGACCTTCACGAAAGGCGTCCCCGTGGCCCGACGTAACAAAACCATAAATCTCGCCCTGCAGGGCGGGGGATCGCATGGCGCTTTTTCCTGGGGCGTGCTCGACGCGCTCCTGGAAGATGGCCGGCTCGAGTTCGAGGCGATTTCCGGAACGAGCGCCGGCGCCATGAACGCCGTGGTCCTGGCTGACGGTTGGGCCAGGGACGGCCGCGATGGCGCACGCCAGGCACTACACGATTTCTGGGTCGCGGTTAGCAAGAAAGGTCGCTTCTCGCCGGTACAACGAACGCCGCTCGATGTCTTCTGGGGGAATTGGAGCCTCGACTATTCGCCGAGCTACCGGTTCTTCGATCTGATGTCGCGGGTCTTTTCGCCGTATGACACCAACCCTCTCGGGATCAATCCGCTGCGCGACGTCGTCGAAGAGCAGATCGATTTCGACCGGGTCAAACACAACGGCGCCATCAAGACCTTCGTCTCGGCGACCAATGTGTGGACGGGCAAGGTGCGCGTCTTCGACAAGGCGGAACTGACACCCGATGTGGTGTTGGCCTCGGCTTGCCTGCCGACAATCTTCCAGGCGGTGGAAATCGACGGCGTGCCCTATTGGGACGGCGGCTTCGGCGGCAATCCGGCCCTGTTTCCTTTCTTCTATGAAACCGAAACACAGGATTGCCTGCTGGTGCAGATTAATCCGATCGAGACCGACAAGACGCCACGTTCGGCAATCGAGATCCAGGACCGGATGAACGAGATCACCTTCAACTCGGCGCTGTTGCGTGAGTTTCGCGCAATCGAGTTTGTGCGCCGGCTGATCGTCGACGGCAGGCTGGACGGTATGAGCTACAAGGCGATCCGGATGCACCGGGTTGCCGCCGATGCGATCGTCAACGATCTGACCGCCTCCTCGAAAGCCAATGCGGAATGGACTTTTCTGGAATATCTGAAGGAAATGGGCCGCGCGGCGGCCGCGGATTTCCTGGAACAGAATTATGACGACATAGGTAAGCGGTCGACGCTTGACCTTACCGAAGAAATAGCGCCGAACGTCTTGCCGCATACGCTCGACAAGCCGATCGGGCGCAGGATGAGGGAAGCGATGGAACGGATGAAACCGAAGAGGAAGGGTACCTAGCTGTCCTTCAATCCGGCGGTGAGTGCGCCGTTGACGAAGGCCACAAGACGCCGCACGTCGTCCTCGATCGGTTCGCCGCGCAGATATTTGCCCTTCATGCCTTCCATCGCCTGCATCACGATTGTGGCGACGCTGCGGGCGTCCGTGCCTGTCGGATGAATCGCGATCTCGCCTCTTTGCGCCGCATCCGAAATGCCTGCGGCAATCGCCTCGACCATCTGATCGCACCATTGCGCCTCGATGTCGCTGGCAATCTCCTCGTTCACGCCCATGAGCTCGGCGCCATGCGGTGTCGCGTCGATTTTGCGATGAACGGCCAGGATCGACTGGTCGATCGAATCGTACAACCTTTCCTCGAACGGCTTGTCACTGTCGAAGGCTTTGCGCGCCGTATGGCCGAGAACCTCAAGCAGCCCCATCGATGCGGCACGGAAAATCTCGGTCTTGTTCCGGAAAACCTGATAGAGCGCCGGACGAGACATGCCCGCCGCGCGCGCGATGTCGTCCATAGATGTTTTCCGGAATCCATAATTGATGAAGACATCGAAGGCCGCGGCAATGATCGTGCCGCGCTTGTCCGGAGTGGTTTGGAACATCATGTCTTGACGATATGACATTTTTCGTTATTTTGTCAATTTGTCAGGACGGATATCCGGTGGAAACCGGCGCTGTGCTCCCTTCATGAACACGGAACCGCCATGCAACTCACTATCAATGGTGACACGATCGATCTCGACGTCGATCCGGCTATGCCGCTTCTGTGGGCCCTGCGGGATGCCGCGGGTCTGAAGGGCACGAAGTTCGGTTGCGGCGTGGCGAGTTGCGGCGCATGCATGGTCATTATCGACGGCGTGGCGACCTTTTCCTGCGTGACCGCCGTCGGCGACGTCGAAGGCGAAGTCCGTACGATCGAGGGTCTGGCGAAGGATGGCGTGTTCCATCCCGTTCAGCAGGCCTGGATAGACGAACAGGTGCCGCAATGCGGCTACTGCCAGTCCGGGCAGATCATGGCCGCCGTGGCTTTGCTTGAGGAAAATCCGCAACCGAGCGATGCCGATATCGACACCGCAATGTCCGGCAATCTGTGCCGGTGCGGTACCTATTCACGCATCCGCGCGGCGATAAAGCGCGCCGCCACGACAATGCCATTGCCTGTCGAAGATCAGGCTGCCAGCGAGACGTAGGGCTATGGGCAAGATCCTCCGTCGTACATTCTTGATCGGGACCGGCCTCGTCGCAGGCGGGCTCGCTGTCGGCTATTATGCGGCCAGCCGGCCGTGGCCAAATCCGCTCGAGGCTGACCTCGCTCCGGGCGAAGAAACCTTCAATCCTTATGTGAAGATCGGTGCGGACGGAGCCATAACAATCATCGCGCCGCGCGCCGAAATGGGTCAGGGCGTACACACCACGCTCGCAGCGCTGGTCGCCGAGGAACTCGGCGTGCCCTTGTCCGCGGTAGCGGTCGACCAAGGACCCACATCGCCTGCCTATTACAATCTGGCGGTGCTTGAACAGGGCGGTCCGTTTTCCGAACTCGACACTTCCCTGATGGCCGAGACGGCGCGGAAAGCAACGCGTGCGTTCGGACCGCTCGCCGGAATGCAGATTACCGGCTCGTCTACGTCGGTACGCGATGCCTATGATAAAATGCGGCAGGCGGGAGCGGTCGCGCGAACACTGCTGTTCGCCGCAGCCCAGGAGCGGCTGGCTACGCCTGCCTCGAAGCTTCAGTTCGATGGCGCCGAAATCGTCGCACCGAGCGGGCGGCGTGTGGGTATCGCGTCGATTGCTGCCGAAGCAGCGGCCCTGCCCGTTCCAGACGAGATCGTTTTGAAGGACCCGGCCGACTGGACCCTGCTCGGAAAAACGCAGCAGCGCGTCGATCTGGTCGACAAGGTCACGGGCGCGGCGGAGTTCGGTATCGATGTGGATTTGCCGGACATGCTCTATGGCACAGTCCTGATGAATCCGAAGCTTGGCGGCGGCATTGAGACCGTGAGCACTTCATTCGCGGAAGCCGTGCCGGGGGTCGTGAAGATCGTCCGGCTGGAAACGCAGCTTGGTTCGGGCTTCGGCGTCATCGCCGAAAACACGTGGGCGGCTTTCCAGGCGGCTGAGGCGATCGAGGTCGAATGGGGCGATGCTCCCTACCCTTCGAACACAGAATCGATCATGCGGGTCTTCCGCGACACGATCGAAGGCCCGTGGAAGGGTTCGGCGTGGCGCGACGATGGCGATGTGGATTTCGCATTCGGCGACGCGCCGCCGGATTCGATCTTCGAGGCAGATTACGAAGTGCCGTTCCTCGCCCACGCCACCATGGAGCCGATGAACGCCACCGCACAATTCGCCAATGGCAGGCTGACCGTTTGGGCGCCGACCCAGGCGCCGACGCTGATCCAGACGATCCTCGCCGATGCCATCGGGATCGACAGCGACGCGGTGACGATCCATTCGACCTATCTCGGCGGAGGCTTCGGCCGCCGGGCGGAGGCGGATTTTGCACTTTACGCAGCCGAACTCGCCAGGGAAGCCGGCGGGCGGCCCGTCAAGGTGACCTGGACGCGCGAAGAGGACATGGCGCATGACGTCTACCGGCCCGCGGCGGCCGGGCGGTTCCGCGTCCGCATGGATGTCAACGGCATGCCGGATGCGGTCGATATGCGCATCGCGACGCCCTCGATCCTGAAAAGCATCGGCAAGCGGATATTCCCTTCGGTGCCGATCTTCGGGCCGGAACGATTGCTGACCGAAGGCGCCTTCGACCAGCCCTATGCGATCCCGAACTATCGCGTTGCCGGCATCGAGATCAACATGCCGATACCGGTCGGCTTCTGGCGCTCCGTGGGATATTCGTACAATGGCTTCTTCCATGAGTGCTTCATGGACGAGATCGCCGAACGGGCGGGGCGCGATCCAATCGATCTGCGGCTGCAACTGATGGCCGATTATCCGCTTGCGGTGGCGGTGATGGAGAAGTTGCGCGACATCTCCAACTGGGACCGGCCGCTGCGCAGCGGCAAGGCGAAGGGCGTCGCCTTCACGATGAGCTTCGGCTCCTGGGTCGGAGAAGTCGTCCAGGTTGCGGAGACGCAAGACGGACTTGTCGTCGAAAAAGTCTGGGCCGTGGCCGATGTCGGCCGCGCGCTCGATCCGGGTATTGTCCGTGCGCAGATCGAATCCGGCATCGTGTTCGGACTCTCCGCCGCGATCGGCCAGCAAATTACCTTCAGCGGCGGCAAGGTGGATCAGCAGAATTTTTACGACTTCGATGCCATGCGTATCGACCGGTGTCCCAAATTCGAGATCGAGATCCTGGAAAATTCACAAGCACTTGGCGGTGTTGGAGAAATCGGCACGCCGCCGGCCGCGCCCGCCCTTGCCAACGCGGTCCGGTCATTGACCGGAAAACGCATTCGCAGCCTGCCTCTTTCCGGGGAGGTCGAATTCGCCTGATCGGTTGTCGTTTGCGTTCTGCATCGCTTGATGTGGCATTCCAACAACAATCGATTTCGTAAATGTTCGAAAACGACCAGTAATTCGGTCGGAAATATTGAATAGGAACGTATTGCGGCCACTTAACTCCCGTTTGCGCCGCGTGCCGTTCCAGACTTTTTAAGAGACTAAGATGAAAGCTAATCGCTATCTGGCCATTCTTGTTTTACTGGGTTCGGCCGCCTGGATCGCCACGGGCGAGTTTGCGTCCGTCGGAAGCGCCGCGGACTCCACATCGGAGGCACCTGCTGCCGAAACCGCGTCCGCTCCTTCAGGCGACGAAGCCAAGTCGCTTCAAACCGTGGGCGTCGCTGTGATTCCGCAGATCATGCATGCCCGTTCGATCAAAATTTCCGGGGTCACCCAGGCGGACAAGCAGACGACCGTCACGGCGCGCGCCGGGGGCATCATCGGGGAATTACTGGTTGAGCAGGGTGACCGGGTCAACGAAGGCGACGTGATTGCGAAGATCGCACCCGAGGGGCGCGACGCCGCGTTGCGTTCGGCGCAGCAGGCGCTCGAGCAGGCGCAGGCCCAGGCCGATGCGACGAACGCGCTGGTCAAGAAAGGCACTCTGCCGAAGCTTCAGGGCGATTCCGTCATGTCGGCGCTTCGGGCCGCCGAAAGCCAGGTCGAGGCGGCGCAGGCCGAGATCGACAAGCTCGACGTGATCGCGCCATATGACGGGGTGATCGACGAGCTGAGCATCGAGAAAGGCGCTTCCGTCGGCGCCAATGCGCCGGTGGCCCTGCTTATCGCGCTTGATCCGATCATCGGCGTCGGCGAGGTCAACGAGAGCGATCTGGGTGTGGCGAAAGTCGGCGAAGATGCCGATCTGCGGCTGGTCAGCGGCGAGACGGTAACCGGCACGATCCGCTATATAAGCCGGTCTGCTCAGGCGGCGACGCGTACCTACACTGTCGAAGTTGAGGTCCCGAATCCGGATCTCGCCATTCCCGCCGGCATGACGACGGAAGTCATCCTGCGCGGCGAACCGGTTCTGTCGACGCCGGTGCCGCGTTCGGTCGTCGCCCTCAACGACAATGGCGAACTCGGAGTGCGAACCGTCAACGACAATGACGAGGTGGAATTCCACCCGATCGACATTGTGGACGATTCCACCGGCGCTCTGATCCTCGGCGGCATCCCGAAAGGTGCGCGCGTGATCGTGGCGGGCCAGAATTTTGTTGGTGACGGCGTCAAGGTTCATCCAGTCGAAGCTGACAGCGAAACTATCCGGAAACTGGTCGAGGAAGCGGCCGCGGGAGCAATCTGAACATGATGAGTTTCCTAGAAGTTGCGGTGAAGAACGCGCGGTTGACGATCACCGCGCTCGTGTTCTTTCTCATCGCCGGCGCGCTCGCCTACATCAGCATCCCCAAGGAGGCCGAACCCGACGTTCAGGTCGGTGTCGTCTATGTGAGCCTCCATTTGCAGGGCATCTCGCCGGAAGACGCCGAGCGTCTGCTCGTGCGTCCGGTGGAGACGCGGATCAAGAACATCAAGGGCATCGACACCTTCACGTCGAATTCCTACCAGGGCGGCGGTAACGTCGTCATCCAGTTCGAGCCCTCCGCCGACATGTCGACCGCGCTTCAGGATGTGCGGTCGAAGGTAGACGACGCAAAGCAGGAGTTTCCGGAGGGCACCGACGAACCGTCGGTTAACGAGGTCAACATCTCGGAATTCCCGATCCTGGTCGTCACCTTGTCCGGCGACGCGCCGGAGCGCGTAATGACGCGCGCGGCCAAGGAGCTGCGCGACCAGATCGAGGAAGTTGGCGGCGTGCTCGAAGCGAACCTGCAGGGTTCGCGCGACGAGATGGTGGAAGTCATCATCGATCCGGTGAAGCTGTCCTCCTACAATCTTCAGCTCGACCAGCTGATCGCGGCGGTGCGCGGCAACAACCAGCTCGTCGCCGCGGGTACGCTGCAGGGCGAGGAAGGCAAATACGCCGTCAAGGTGCCTGCTCTCATCGAAACCGTCGAGGACATTGCCAATCTGCCGATTGCGGCCAGCGGCAATGCCGTGGTGCGCGCACGCGATCTCGCGACGATCCGCTCGACTTTCGAGGACGAGACCTCCGTCGCGCGGCTGAACGGCAAGCCGGCGATCGCAATTGAAGTTTCCAAACGCGCCGGGTCCAACCTGATCGAGACGATCGACAGCGTGAAGGAGGTGGCGACCGGCTTCAAGTCGCAGCTTCCGGCCGGCGTGGAGATCAGCTTCAGCCAGGACAAGTCGACGGATATCCGCAATCTGCTGGATGATCTGCAGAACTCGGTGCTGACCGCGGTTATCCTGGTCTTTATCGTCATCCTGTATTTCCTTGGTATCCGGTCTTCGATCCTGATCGGACTTGCGATTCCGACATCGTTCCTGATGGGCATCCTGGCGCTGTCGGTGGCGGGTTTCACGGTCAATATCGTCGTGCTGTTCAGTCTCATTCTCGCGGTCGGCATGCTGGTCGACGACGCGATCATCGTGACCGAATATGCCGAGCGGCGCATGACCGAAGGCATGCCGTCGGGCCCCGCTTTCGCAGAGGCCGCGCGGCGTATGTTCGGGCCCGTTGTGGTCGCAACGGCGACCCGCATCGCGGCGTTCTCGCCGCTGCTGTTCTGGCCGGGCATCGTCGGCGAGTTCATGGGCTATCTGCCGCTGACGCTGATCTGCACGCTGTCTGCATCGATCCTCTATGCGCTGTTCTTCGCGCCAACGCTTGGCTCGATTTTCGGCAAGGCGACGGTCGAGGAGCGGTCGCCCGACGGAATGTACATGGCGGTGGTCAAGCGGGCGGTTCGGCATCCGCTGCCGACGCTTGGGCTCGTCAGCGCGCTGATGGTTGTCATCGTCGTACTCTACGGCAAGTACAACAACGGCACGGAATTCTTCCCCTCCGTCGAGCCGGACTACGGTCTCGTCTATGTTCATGCGCGGGGCAACCTGTCGCTCGAGGAACAGGACACAGCTGTGCGCTCAGTCGAACAGCGCATTCTGGGATGGCCGGGCATCGAAACCGTGTACACCCGCGTCGGCGCCTCCACCGGCGGTGGCGGCGGATTCGGCGGCTCGAGCGACGAGGACGTGATCGGCACTATCCAGTACGAGTTCGTCGACTGGCGCGAGCGCAAGGCCGCGAGCGACATCCTGACGGATCTGCGCGGCGCGCTGCGCAACATGCCGGGCATCGAGGCGGAGGTTTCGGTTCCGGACGCAGGTCCGCCGCAGGGCAAGCCGATCCAGGTGGAGCTCTCCGCCGAAGATCCGGCAGGTCTCGACGATGCCGCGCGCACGGTCGCCAACTATATGCGTTCGCAGTCCGAGATGATCGATCTGTCGGATGGCTTGCCGCCGCCCTCGATTGACTGGGAGCTGAAGGTCGACCGCACCGAAGCCGCGAAATACGGCATCGGCCCGAATTCGGTCGGTACAGTCGTGCAGCTTGTCACCACGGGTCTCAAACTGTCGGACTATCGTCCGGCGGGCACGGACGACGCGGTCGACATCCGGCTGCGTCTTCCGGAAGATCGGCGCACCCTGTCGATGCTCGATCAGTTGCGCATTCAGACGCCGCAGGGCGCGGTGCCACTGTCGAACTTCGTGACGCGCGAGCCGGCCCGCAGTCTTGGCATCCTGAAGCGTATCGATGGCACGCGCACGATCACCGTTTCCGCCAACCTTGTCGAGGGTGTGCAGGACGCGGCAGTTCAGGCGCAGGTAAAAACTGCGCTCGAGGGGATGGACCTGCCCGACAATGTCAATTGGAAGCTGGCCGGTTCGAACGAGGACAGCGCCGAAGCGGCTGCCTTCCTGGGCAAGGCCTTCGGCGTGGCGATCTTCCTGATCTTCGCCTTGCTGTTGGCGCAGTTCAACCGGTTCACTTACGTGTTCCTGGTGTTGTCCGCGGTGGTGATGTCGACGGTCGGCGTGTTGCTGGGCCTGTTGGTGATGCAACAGCCCTTCGTGATCGTGATGACTGCGGTGGGAACGATCGCGCTCGCGGGCGTGGTCGTGAACAACAATATCGTCCTCATCGACACCTATGTGCATCTTCGCTCGGAAGGCTGGGACAAGCTGGAAGCCGTGCTCGAAACATGCCGGGAGCGCGTGCGACCGGTCATGTTGACGGCCGTCACCGCCATTCTCGGCGTTCTTCCGATCGCCTTCGGCGTCAATCTGGCGATCATCGCCCACGAGACCACGATCGGGGCGCCGTCGACGCAGTGGTGGATCGCCCTGTCGAGCGCCATCGTCTTTGGCCTGGCCTTCTCGACCGTGTTGACGCTGGTCGTGACGCCGGCCGCGCTGATGGTGTTCACCCGCGACAATGCCTGGATCGCCGACGACCGCAGCCTGCTTTCAAAGCTTCTACGACGCAAGAAGAAGGCGGTGGCGGAGCAGCCTGGCGATAGCGATGACACTTCGGAGGAGCAGAAATCCTACGAGAATGTCCGCGAATTCCCGAAAGCCGCCGAATAGGGCAAAAGGCTTGCAAATACGGGCCGGCGATGATCTCGCCGGCCTTTTTTATTGCCGCGATGTCAGGCCAGGCGGACGAGCTCGTCGCGCAAGCGTTGCGGATCGTCGATGAGCTTATCGAGTTCCGCATGAGTTTTCTTCCAGATCGGGTAGGCCGCGAGGAGCATTTCCTCGCCCTTTTCCGTCAGCTTCAGCCGGCGGCTGCGCTTGTCCGACGGGTCTGGCTCAATCGAGATCAAACCGCGCCGTTCGAGCGGTTTCAGATTGGCCGTCAGCGTCGTCCGGTCGAGCGCCAGCAACTCGGCGACATCGCCCATTCTCGGCGCTTCCGGTCGGTTCAGCGACATCAGGAGAGAGTATTGTCCGTTCGTCAGGCCGAGCGGACGGAACGCTTCGTCAAAGCGCCGCGCGACGGTGCGCGCAGTCCGCTGAAGATGCAGACACAGGCATGTGTCGCGCACTTCCAGCGTTGAGACATAAGGGAATTTGCTCTGGCCCGACATGGGTTGATTATATTGATATCAACATAATGATCCAGAGCGCGCGACCGCGATGCACAATTTGTCGCGGGCACGAGCAAAAATAAGGGCCGGGAGGTGTTTCTCCCGGCCCGATCATTTCAACCAGGCCGATCAGGCGGCCTTCTTCTTCGGCTCGATCAGGTGCCGGTTGACCAGCAGTTCCGCGATCTGGACCGTGTTCAGCGCGGCGCCCTTGCGCAGATTGTCGGAGACGACCCAGATGTTGAGGCCATTCTCGACAGTCGCGTCCTCGCGAATGCGGCTGATATAGGTTGCGTCCTCGCCTGCCGATTCATAAGGCGTGGCGTAGCCGCCGTCCTCATGCTTGTCGATGACAAGGCAGCCCGGCGCCTCGCGCAGTATATCGCGCGCCTCGTCTGCGGTGATCGGCTTTTCGAACTCGATATTGACCGCTTCGGAATGGCCGATGAAGACGGGTACGCGCACGGCCGTGCAGGTGACCTTGATCTTCGGGTCGAGCATTTTCTTGGTTTCGGCCAGCACCTTCCATTCCTCCTTCGTGTAGCCGTCCTCCATGAAGACATCGATATGGGGAATGACGTTGAAGGCGATGCGCTTGGTGAACTTCTTGTTCTCGATCGGGTCGGAGACGAAGACGGCGCGGGTCTGCGAGAACAGCTCGTCCATGCCTTCCTTACCGGCGCCGGAGACGGACTGGTAGGTCGACACGACGATACGCTTGATGGTCGCCGCGTCATGCAGCGGCTTCAGCGCGACAACGAGCTGGGCGGTCGAGCAGTTCGGATTGGCGATGATGTTGCGCTTGGTGAAGCCTTCGACCGCGTCGGCATTGACTTCCGGCACGATCAGCGGAACGTCGCTGTCGTAGCGCCAGGCCGAGGAATTGTCGATCACGACGCAGCCCTTGGCGGCGATCTTCGGCGACCATTCCTTCGAGACGTTTCCGCCGGCCGACATCAGGCAGATGTCGCAGTCGGAGAAATCGTAATTCTCGAGCGCCTGAACCTTGAGCGTTTTGTCGCCATAGGTCACTTCCTGCCCGATGGACCGGCGCGAGGCGAGCGGCACGACTGTGTCGGCCGGGAAACCGCGCTCTGCGAGAATTTCCAGCATTTCGCGACCGACATTGCCGGTTGCGCCTGCGATGGCGATAGTGAAGCCCATGGCCTTCTTCCTGCTCCTCTCTCCCCTTCGCTTGGCAAGCACCACTCATCCCGCCCCCGGGAGAGTGTGGGGCGGAGCGGTTACATCGTCTTCGTGGTTTTCGACGTCGTGGTGCTCATGGTGGCCGCCTTTTGATCCAGGACTGTGCGAAAGTCAACATCATGGCGCGAGGTGCGCCTGATAGCCTCGCCTCGATCCGCCGAATCCGGCGTAACCAGGAGAGACAAGATGCGCTTCTTATTCAAAATCGCGGCGATTGCCGTCATGCTGACCGCCGGCGTCGGCGTCGCCAAAGCCGATACGATCCGCTGCCCGCTTGATCAGGCGCGCCGTACCATAACCGACAACCTGCCCAGCGGCTGGTGGACGACGCCGATGGTCAACCGCCTGTCGGAAACCAAGGTGCAGAATATCGGCGGCAAGCCGGCGCTTCTCTGCATCTATGGTACATCCGGAAGCGTGCAGCGCGAAGCGCCTGCCGGACAGGCCTGCCGCGCCATTCCCGGTGGTTTCCAGTGCCAGGCATCCGGCGGTGCTGCTCCTCGCACAGCGGCAACGGGAGGCCTCGATATTCCGCAGACTTACATGTTCGATCTGGACCGCGGCGGCGTCACCCAGGCGGGCGCCGATTTCTGGTTCCAGGCGGAGACAGCTTCGCTGCTCTACCTCGTGCCGCGCAACGGCGCGAGGATCGGCGTCGGTAATCGTTCGAACAGAGGCGCGGCGGGATGTGCCGCGGCGCGGTTCACGACGGATCGTGTCTCCCTGCGTGACATTCCCGTCGGGTCCTATGTGTGCGTGCGCACAAATGAGGGCCGCATCTCGCAATTCCGCGTCAATGCCATTTCCGGTGGCTCGCCGAAGACTTTGTCTATCGGCTTCACAACCTGGCAATAGGCAGCACGATAGCGCCCGGCATACTGCCGGGCGCTTCCACGCATGTCATGCGTCCGGGCAGCGGGCGTAGGCACGTTTCCCGCACCAGGACGCCAGATATTCAAACCTGTTGGACAGTCTCCTGCAGATCCGGCCATATACGGGTCCATGGGGAGGATTGTCATGACGCCGCTGCTGTTTTCACCGATTACCATCAAGTCCATGGAGTTGCGAAATCGTGTCGTGGTTTCGCCAATGGCGCAGTATGCGGCGATCAACGGCGTCGTGAACGATTGGCACTTCGCCCATCTGCACCGTTTCGCCATCAGCGGTGCCGGCCTGATCTGTGTCGAGGCGACCAAGGTCGAGAGGCGCGGGATGGGGACGGTTGGCGACACCGGCCTTTGGAACGATGCACAAGAAGCGGCCATGGCGCAACTTGTCACTTTCTTGAAGCCCTTTGGCGCGAAGCTCGCGGTGCAGATCAACCACGCCGGGCGGAAGGCCGGCACGCTCAAGCCTTGGGAGGGCTGGGGGCCGCTGGACCGCTCGCAGCCCCTCGTCGACGGCGGCGAACACTGGGACGTGATGGGGCCGAGCCCGGTGCCTTACCGGGAAGGCTGGCCGGTGCCGCGTGAAATGACGACTGCCGATATAGACGACGTAATCTCCGCATGGTCGGCCAGCGCCCGGCGCGCGGATCGAGCCGGGTTCGATGCCCTGGAGATCCACGCCGCGCACGGTTATCTCATTCACCAGTTCCTGTCGGAAGCGGCAAACAGGCGGACGGATGCATATGGCGGCAACCTGACGGCGCGGATGCGCTTCGGTCGCGAGGTGATCGAGGCGGTGCGGTCCGTATGGCCGGAGGAAAAGCCGCTCTTCATGCGTATCTCGGCGCGCGACGAGGCAGGGTGGACACTCGATCAATCCGTCGAATTCGCGCGCATGGCGGGCCAGTTGGGCGTCGACGTGATCGACTGTTCGTCAGGCGGCATCGCGCCGAAAAACCTGACCGCGTTCGAAGACGAGAGCCGGCCGGGGTATCAGGTCCCCTATGCGCGTGAAATCAGGGAGAAAACCGGTTTGCCGACAGTTGCGGTCGGGCTCATTCGCGAGGCCCGGCACGCGGAGGAAATCCTGCAGGCCGGGGATGCCGACCTGATCGCGATCGGTCGCGAGATGCTCTATAACCCGGCCTGGACCTTGCATGCCGCCGGTGAGCTGGGCGTCGAGAACAGGTTCGAGATGGTGCCGCCGAATCATCGGCATTTCCTCTCCCGGAGAGACGCTGTCCCCCGGGAGAAGCTCGCAAAATAGCGAAAGTCGCCTACCGTCCGCTCGCCTCAGGCGCCGGCATAGGCCTTGAGTACAGCGTCGCCCATTTCAGTGGTCGAGACCTGCGTGCAGCCGTCCGACATGATGTCGCCGGTACGCAGGCCGGAATCCAGCACGTCGGAAATCGCCTTCTCCAGTCGGTCTGCTTCGGAAACCATGTTGAAGGAGTAGCGCAGGCACATCGCGAAGGATGCGATCATGGCGATCGGATTGGCGATGCCCTGACCGGCTATGTCCGGCGCGGAGCCGTGAACCGGCTCATAAAGCGCCTTGCGCTTGCCTGTCAGCGCGTCCGGGGCGCCGAGCGATGCGGAAGGCAGCATGCCGAGCGAGCCCGTCAGCATGGCGGCGACGTCGGACAGCATGTCGCCAAAGAGATTGTCGGTAACGATCACGTCGAACTGCTTCGGCCAGCGCACCAGTTGCATGCCGCCGGCATCGGCGAGCATGTGGGTCAGCTCCACATCCTCGTATTTCGCCTTGTGGGTGTCGGCGACGACTTCCTTCCACAACACGCCCGACTTCATGACGTTGTGCTTTTCCATCGAGCAGACCTTGTTGGAGCGGGTGCGCGCCAACTCAAAGGCGACGCCGGAAATGCGCTCGATCTCGAATGTGTCATAGACCTGCGTATCGATACCGCGCTTCTGGCCGTTGCCGAGGTCGATGATCTCCTTCGGCTCGCCGAAATAGACGCCACCGGTCAGCTCGCGCACGATCAGGATGTCGAGGCCCTCGACGACTTCCGGCTTCAGCGAAGAAGAGGCCGCGAGCGCCTTGTAGCAGATGGCCGGTCTCAGATTGGCGAAGAGCGACATGTCCTTGCGAAGCCGCAGCAATCCTGCTTCGGGGCGTACGTCGTAGGGTACGCCATCCCATTTCGGTCCGCCGACGGCGCCGAACAGGACCGCGTCGGCGGCCATCGCCTTTTCCATGTCCTCTTCCGAGATCGCCTGCCCGTGGGCGTCATAGGCCGATCCGCCGACAAGGCCCTCGTCGGTTACGAAACCAGCGTTCTCGTGCTCATTCATGTGGCCGATCAGCTTGCGGACTTCGGCCATCGCTTCCGGGCCGATGCCGTCGCCGGGAAGCAGGAAAAGGGAACGCGTGGTCATGGAAAGGATACCCGTCAGTTATCATCGTCGCGAGTGGGCATAGAGCTAGCGCGCGATGAATTCAACTGTGCCGTGGCGCAGGAACGCCCGATCAGCCGCGGAAGGCCGTGACTTCGATCTCGATCTTCATCTCCGGTCGGATGAGACCGGCGACGACCATGGTCGCGGCAGGCCGGATGCCGGCGAAGTAGCGGCCAAGGACCGGAAAGGCGATATCGGCGAAGGCGGCCTCTGTAACGGTATATTGCGCACGCACGATATCGCCCCGCTTGAAACCGGCTTCGAGAAGCGCCGCATCGATTGTGGCCAGCGCGTTTTCTGTCTGCGTTGCGACGTCGTCCGGCATGGTCATCGTCGCATAGTCGTAACCGGTTGTTCCAGAGACGAAGCACCAGTCACCCTGGACGAGCGCGCGCGAATATCCGGCGGTTTCCTCGAAGGGCGAGCCGGTCGAGATCAGGCGCCGGCCGCTCATTGCGCGGCCTCGGTCAAGTCGGCGTCGCCGCTGTGACGGTCCACGAGATGGCCGACGATACGGCGCATGGAATCGCCGACCTGCTCGCATTCCTCCGGCGTGGAAAGCGACATGATGTCGTCGACGATGGCAGACTGCACGGCGATTGCTTTTTCAGCGAGCGCCCTGCCCTCCTCCGTCAGGAAAAGCCGCAAGGCGCGCTTGTCTTCAGGATCCGGGCGGCGTTCCACCAGTCCGCGCTTTTCCATCTGCGGCAGCAGCATCGTCATGTTGGAGCGTCCGACGAACAGTTTGTTCGCCAGATCCTGCTGACTCATTCCGGGATGGCGGACGAGGTTCACCATGATGTCGAGATGCGGGGTTTTCAGATCGAGCGGTTTCAATTGCCGCGCCAGTTCCTGCTGAACCAGATGGCAGGCGCGTGCAACGGCGACCCAGTTTCGGAATCGGGGATTGCTCCACATGGCGGTGTCTGAAGAGCTATGTTGAGTTTTGTTCATGTTTGTACTATTCTGTTCAAGATTGAACATAAGAGGTCTGCGCCGATGATGCATGCAGGACAGCAAATTGCAAAGGGGGCGATCGCCCGCGCCGGAATGCGTTGGCCGAAAACAACAGCCGACATGGCGTTTCGGGTCTTCACTCGCATTCCCCGGCCGCGACATTCCAAGCCGAACTACGGCATGCCGGATCATATGCGGCCGGATACCTTGCAAACCGCCAGTGGCCTTGTGGCGACGTGGTCGCTGCCGTCAGACGCGCCGGCCGGCCGGAAAGCACTTCTGGTGCATGGCTGGAATTCGCAATCGCGCCACATGCTCGCGCTGGCCAAGGCGTTGAACGATGCCGGTATCGATGTCGTCCTGCTTGATCTTCCGGGTCATGGCGCTTCGTCGGGCCGTTACCTGCATCTGGGCAGGGGGATCGAGGCGGTGGACGCCGCATGGCGGCATCACGGACCGTTCGACGCCTTTGTCGGTCATTCCTTCGGCGGGGCGGTGGCGCTCAATGCGGCTCTCGGCACGGCAATGTGCGTTCCGGCGCGCCGCCCGCAAAGCCTCGTTCTCATAGCCGCCCCCAACTCATTGCCTGCCCTCTTCCGAGGCTTCGGGCGTATGGTCGGTCTGCCCGCTCCGGCACAAGCGGCATTAGAGCGCAAGGTGCTGACGCTGCTTGGCCAATCGCTTGACCTGATGATCGCGTCGGAGCAGTTGAAGAGCTACGAACGGCCGGTCCTTGTCCTGCATGACATGGATGACCGCGACGTGCTTTATGCCGATGCGCTGCGCATGGCCCGGGCGGGCAACCATGTCGAGTTGTTCACGACCAGCGGGCTCGGTCATCGGCGAATTCTCAAGAGCGGGGAAATCCATGCGGCGATTCGCGATCACATCGCCGGTCCGCGCCTGGCGGCGCAAGAGCCTGTCTCCTGTCCGCGCATCCTGATTGGCGAAGGCGCCTGATCAGAAAGCCTTGAAGGCGACCACGGCGTTCGAGCCGCCAAAGGCGAAAGCGTTCGACATCGCTACCGAAATGGGGCGTTCGCGCGCAACATTCGGCGTGACATCGAGATCGCATTCCGGGTCCGGCTCGTTGTAACTCACGGTCGGCGGCACAATGCCATCGCGGATGGCATGAATGCAGGCCAGCGCCTCGATGGCGCTCGACGCGCCGAGACAATGGGCGTGCATCGATTTTGTTGACGAGACCGAGAGCTTGTCGGCATGTGCGCCGAAGACCTCCCGGATTGCTTTGGTTTCCGTCTTGTCATTGCCCATCGTCGCGGTGCCATGCGCATTGATGTAATCGACTTCGGAAAGGTCCAGCCCCGCATCCGCAAGGCAGTTTCGCATGGCGGAGGCCGGTCCCTCGACGGTCGGGGCGACAATGTCGCTGGCGTCGCCCGACATCCCGGCGCCGACAAGTTCGGCGAGGATCGTCGCGCCACGTCGTTCAGCGCTTTCCAGCGTTTCGAGCACAACAGCGCCGGAACCTTCGCCAAGAATGAGGCCATCCCTGTCCGCCGAGAAGGGCCGGCAGGCGCTTTTTGCGAGAATACGCATGACCTCCCAAGCCCTGATGACGCCAAAGCTCAAAGGTGCATCGCTGCCGCCGGCGACGATCGCGTCCGCGCGTCCGAGCCGCAGCAGGTCGAGCGCACTGGCAATCGCGTGATTGCCCGATGCACAGGCCGACGTGACGCCGAAGACCGGTCCCGTGAGCTTGTGGATCATGCTTACGTGCACGGCCGCCGAGGACGGCATCGCCTTTGGCACGGAAAAGATTTCTGGGCGTTTCTTTGCCGAAAAATGCAGGGCGTCATAACCCTGTTCGACAGCGTCGTTTCCATAGATGCCGACGCCGATGACCGTGCCTAGTCGCATTGGGGGACGGTCGTCGACCTTGTCCAGTCCGGCCTGGGCGAGGGCCTCGCCCGCGGTTATGGCGGCGAGCAGGCCGAATCGGCTCATCGACACCAGGGCCCGCTTCTCGAAATTGTGCTCCGGAATTTCCGCGATCTGTCCGGCGACCGAAGTCTTCACATCCGGCAAGCCGGGAACATCGAGCGGCCCGATGCCACACACGCCGCGGCGCATCGAGTCCCAGTTTTCGGCGGCATTCTTGCCAAGGCAGGAGAGGCCGCCCACGCCGGTGACCACCACGCGCGGTAACGACATCTATTTATCCTTGGCTATCAGCGCCGTTACGGAATCCGCGATATCCTGAATGGTCTTGAGATTGTCCCAGGCTGTCGCCGTGTTCATCTCGATCTCGACATCGAATTCATCCTCGAGGTCGAAGATGATTTCCGCGAGGTCGAGCGATTCGATCTCGATAGAGGCGAGCTCGGTCTCGGGTTTGATTTTCTCGGGATCAATGCCGGTCTTTTCCGAAATGATTTCGACCGTCTTGTCGAGTACCGAAGTTGTCATTGAGCAGCTCTCGTCACGCGGTGGCAAATGCGGCCTGAATGGCTTGCGTCTCTTTTGCGACAAAGAAAATCATGATGTCAATCTCGCGGTGGTCCGCCGCCTGGTGTTCAGAACTCGCCAAGACGTTTGGCAGCGTCGCGTGCAGCGGGCGGCCAGGCGGCAAGATCGGGCCAGTGAACGACCTCTGTTCCGCGCATCTGGGCGAACCACGCGGCCTTCTGATTGAAGTCGACGACGAGCAGAGAGTCGGCGCCGCCGCAATTGTGCGGAACGCAGCCCGTGCCGGAAAAAAGTCCGTCGCCAATCTCCTCCATCTCCGACGCGACGCGCAGACCGGTCGCATATTCCTCCAGTTCGTCGCCGAGCGTGGCGGTCGCCTGGGCGAGGAAAGCCTCGTTGGAGAAATAGTCCAGCGGATGAACGGCGGGATCTGCGGCAAGATCGGCCCAGACCGTCTCCGGTTCCGGGGCGAAACGCAATGTTCCTGCCGTCGAGAAGCCGTCTTCCGGCGTCCAGCTTTTGACCGGAAGTTCCTCTCCCGGACCGACCCATGGAACGAAGACGATCCGATAGTCTGAAACGGCGGGCGCCGGCCATCCGCAATCGCCGGACAGCTTGTCGGTCTGCAGGTCGCCATTGTCGTCTTTCCAGACCATCAGCGTGTTGGCGCCACAGGCATTGCCGCCCGGCCCGACCGAAATCAGCGCTACATCCGTGCCGCTGACATTGGCGATGCGATCGAAGAAAACCATGTAGTCGCGGGCTATCTCGTTCCCGTCATAGGTGATGACCTTTTCGTAGTCGGCATTTTCCTCGATGCGGATCGTGCCGTCGGCGAAGGGAATGTCCTCAGCCTGGGCATATGACGGCGAAGCCCCGGCGAGACCCAGAAGAAGCGCACAAGCGAAGCGTTTCACCATCCAAATTCTCCTCTTCCGGACGATCGGCCAAACCTATCCTATTCGCGATGCGGGCCACAAATAAAGCGGCCGGAGCGTCGATGACGTCCGGCCAGCCATGGTGTTCGGGAACGCGCCCGTCAGGCCCAGGGTCGGTTTTCGGCGAGGCCGGCTTCGTAGGTATCGATCTTCGCCGATTTGGCGAGCGTCAGGCCGATATCGTCGAGACCGTTCAGCAGGCAGTGCTTCTTGAACGCATCGATGTCGAACTTGACCGTGCCGCCGTCGGGGCCGCGGATTTCCTGCGCTTCGAGGTCGATCGTCAGCGTCGCGTTCGAGCCGCGCTCGGCGTCGTCCATCAGCTTGTCGAGGTCTTCCGGGCTGACGACGATCGGCAGGATGCCGTTCTTGAAACAGTTGTTGTAGAAAATATCGGCGAACGAGGTGGAGATCACGCAACGAATGCCGAAGTCGAGCAGCGCCCAAGGGGCGTGTTCGCGCGACGAACCGCAACCGAAATTGTCGCCGGCGACGAGGATCTTAGCGTCACGATAGGCCGGCTGGTTCAGCACGAAATCCGGGTTCTCGCTGCCGTCCTGGTTGAAGCGCATTTCGGCGAAAAGGCCCGTGCCGAGACCGGTACGCTTGATCGTCTTCAGGTAGTCCTTCGGGATGATCATGTCGGTATCGACATTGACGATCTTCAGGGGGGCGGCAACGCCCGTCAGCGTGGTGAACTTGTCCATTATGACCGCTTTCTCTTGAAACTGTGTGCCGGCCAATAGCAAAGCACGCATGAAAAATGAAGCGTTTCCCTCGTCAGATGATGTTGCGCTCGGCGAATGGCGCGCCGGCGGCAACCCTGTCGGGCGAAAAGGCGGTGCAGTCGGTCGAGCGGTATTCGCCGAAGAGGATCCACTCGGCCAGCGCCTCGCCGGCCGCGGGCGCCTGTTGCACGCCATGTCCGGAGAAGCCGGTGATCGCAAAAAGCCGATCCAGACCGGACATGGGGCCAATCAGCGCGTTGCGGTCGAAGGGGTTATAGTCGTAATGCCCGGCCCAGGCCGATTGCAGCTTGATCGCCTCGAAGGCCCGGATTCGTGCGGCCAACAATGGCCAGATGCGCTCCTCGAAAAGATGCCAGTCCGGGTCGAAATCCTCCGGATCGGCGGGGCCGTCCTCTTCGGGAGCCGGCGAGACCCCGGTGATGTAACCGTCGCCCTCCGGCCGGACATAAAGACCCGAGGGATCGACGGTGAGCGGCATGTCGGCGAAGCGATCCATCGCTTGAAAGAAGAAGACGCTGCGCTTGCGCGGTTCGGTCGGCAAATCGACGCCAGCGAGGCGCGCGATCGCGCCGGAGGACGGCCCGGCCGCGATGACGATGGCGCCGCAATTCCATTGCGTGCCGTCTGCGAGGCGCAGGCCAGAGGCCATGCCCTTATCCGCATCGATTCCGACAACTTCGCCCTGAAGCATCGAGACCCTGCCGTCTTCCCTGAGGCCGCGCCGAAAACCCGCCAGCAGGGCCATGGCGTCGAACCATCCCTCATTGGCAAGACCGAGCGAACCGGCGGCGACGCCGTCGGTCTCCAGCCAGGAAAAACGCTCCTTCAGTCCTGCCGGGTCGAGCAACGCAACATCCGCGCCGCATTGCTTCTGGATCGCATGATTGGCCGCAAGCGTTTCACGTCCGGCCTCGCTCGCCAGCAGCAGATAACCGTTTTCGCGAAGGCCAATGTCTGTTTCGGTGCCGAAACGCTCCGAAGCGTTGCGGAGAAAATCCAGCGTTCGCATCGACAGGGCAATGTTTTCCGCCCGCGAGAATTGTTGCCGGATTCCCGATGCCGACAAGGCGGTGGCAGCGCGGGAAAAGCCTTTGTCGCGCTCGAAAAGCGCAATATGGCCGTCGAAACCGAGCCGGGCGAGATGCCAGGCCGTCGCAGCGCCCGACAGGGCGCCGCCGATGATCGCGATGTCGCAGCTTTCCTTCGCCATCGAACCTCCGTTTCACCCGCCACTTGCGGGGTTTCATTCAATGATGTCAAACACGGTCATGAACAGCCGTCCACTGCGCCCGCGCCGCTCCGTTCTCTATGTGCCCGCCGCCAATGAAAAGGCGGTTGCGAAATCGGAGACGCTCGCCTGCGACGCGGTGATCTACGATCTCGAGGACGCGGTCGCGCCCGCCGCCAAGGACGAAGCGCGCGAGCGGCTGCGCGATCATTTCAAGGCGTATCGCAACAGCCCTCACGAACGCATTATCCGTATCAACGCACTTTCGAGCGAATTCGGCCCCGAAGATTTCCTTGCAGCCCGCGCGTGCAAGCCGGATGCGCTCCTGATACCGAAGGTGGACGTGCCGCGCGATATCGGCGATGTCGCCGACATGCTCGCTGAAACGGACGCCGCGGACACGATCCGGCTCTGGGCGATGATGGAGACCCCGAAGGCGATCCTCAACGCGGCAAAGATCGCCGAATGGGGCGAAACGCCGGGTTCGCGGCTCGATTGCCTGGTCATTGGCGCCAACGATCTTGCCAAGGATCTGCGCCTGCCGGGCCCAGGCCGAGCGGAGCTTATGCCGCTGATGATGGAATTGATCGTCGCGGCGCGCGCCTTCGGCCTCGATATCATCGACGCCGTCTTCAACGCGTTTCGCGACGAGGAGGGTTTCGCCGCCGAATGCGCGCAGGCCGCCGCCATGGGCTTCGACGGCAAGACGCTGATCCACCCGATGCAGATCGAGGGCGCGAATGCGGCCTTCGGCGTCTCGGCGGAGCGCGAGGCGATCGCGGCGGCGATCGTCGCGGCTTTCGACCGGCCGGAAAACCGCGATGCCGGCGTCATCGGTCTTGACGGACGCATGGTCGAACGCTTGCATCTGGAAGAAGCGCGCCGCACGCTGGCGCTTGTCGCGCTGCAACGCGGCGGTTGAGAGGACAGGATATTCATGCAGCTCTATCGCCTGCTGACGGGACCGGACGATTCCACCTTCTGCCACAAGGTGACCGCGGCGCTGAACAAGGGCTGGTCGTTGCACGGTTCGCCGACCTACACCTTCGATCTGGAAACGCACTCGTTGCGCTGCGCGCAGGCGGTGGTAAAGACCGTCGAAGGCAAGGAATACGACCCCGCCATGAAGCTCGGCGAGCAGTAGAGTCCTGGCGATCAGGACCGCGGCGCTCATCCCCGTCCTGCTGGCCCCGTTATTGCCGGCGATTTTCCTGTCGTCCGCCAACGCCCAGCCGCGATGCGGCCTGTCGCTGGTCCTGGCGCTCGACGTGTCGTCCAGCGTGGACGAGCGCGAGTTCGACTTGCAGATGCAGGGGCTTGCCGGCGCGCTGCGCGATCCGGAGATCGTCCAGGCGATCGTCGGGTCCGGCGGCATCCAGATCATGGCCTTCGAATGGAGCGGCCGTTTCCAGCAGGTCGAGGTCGCGCCGTGGAGCTATCTGTCCACTGAAGCGGATGTGCTCGCCTTTGCGGGCGTGATCGCCGGCCACCGGCGCGGCTTCGACGATTTCCCGACGGCGCTCGGCTATGCGCTCGGTCACGCGGCCACCCAGCTTTCCGGTGCGCCGCTCAACTGCGCGCGCGAAGTGGTCGACATGTCGGGCGACGGCATCACCAATGAGGGATTCGGGCCGGCGGAAGCCTATAACGCCTTCGATTTCGGCGGCGTCACCGTCAACGGTCTGGTCATCGAGGGTGAGTATCCCGATCCGGTCATCTATTACCGTGAACAGGTGATCCGTGGCCCCGGCGCCTTTATCGAGATCGCCCGCGATTTTTCCGACTACGAGGACGCGATGCGGCGTAAATTGCTGCGCGAGATCAATGGCTCGGCGCTGAGCTTTCTGACGGAGGAAGGGTTTTTGTCCCGACCGTAAGCTTCGGGCTTCGCCCTTGCCGGCGGGTGGCCCTTCGCTATCGCTTCGGGCGCTCGTCGCTCCAATCGACAAATCGTTGTCGATTGGCCGGCTTTCGGCCGGCCGCTCCCCTCATTCCGCCGCTTCCTCGATGCGCTCCATGTCGGAATCCGACAGGCCGAAATGATGTCCGAGTTCGTGGATCAGCACATGCGTAATGATGTCGCCGAGCGATTCCTCGTTCTCGGCCCAGTAGTCGAGAATGGCGCGGCGATAGAGCGTGATGCGGTTGGCCTCTTCGCCGGTGCCGGGGTTCCAGCGTTCGGCGATGCCGACGCCCTCGAACAGGCCGAGCAGGTCGAAGGGCGTCTCAAGGCCCAAATCGTCGCTGATCTCCTCGGTCGGGAAATCGGCGATGAGGATCTGTACGTCGCCCGTCAGGCTTCGGAATTCCGGCGGCAGATGCGAATAGGCCGTCAGCGCGATCGATTCGAGTGTCGCGAGGTCGGGCGAGAGCCGGTCGGCCCAGTCGCCGCTCTGGTCTGTGCGGTCCATGGTGTTTTCGTCTTTGTTTTCGGGCCCTCTATATAGTGTCTTTGCGGCAGGCGCGAGGGGGCGAAAGACGTCACCGAATCGACCGGAATCCAGGTCCGGCGCCGGCAGGAGGCCGGCGCCGGAATTTCGTCCGCCGGCTTGTCAGGCCTTGGTCACAATCACGTCGATATAGGCGGATGGCACGCGAAGGGTTCCATCCACCGCTTCGTTGAACTGCTCGAGCAGCGCCATCAAATCGGCGTCGAGCGCGGCCTGTTCTGCAGAGCCGAGCGCCAGGAAGGCCTTGTGAACCGGCCCGTAATAGGCGCGGAACACGTCGATGAAATGCCGGGCCGAGCGGTAGCGGAACGCGAAGGAGCGATCGACCACGCGGATCGTGTCGGCCTTCGTCCCGAACAGCGTGTTCATGTGTTCGCGCGTGCCCCACAGCGCAGGCGACTGCGCGCCGGGTGCGGGTGGAACGTGCTTGCCGAGCGTTTTGAACAGCTGGCCAACGAAGCCTTCCGGGGTCCAGTTGGCAAGGCCGATGCGACCGCCGGACCGGCAGACGCGCAGCATCCCGGCAGCCGCCCTTTCGTGGTCCGGTGTGAACATCACGCCAAAGGTGGACAACACATAGTCGAATGTGCCGTCGGCAAAGGGCAGCGATTCCGCGTCCGCATGGGCGAAGGTCACCTCCAGATGCTCGGCTTTCGCGCGCGCCCGGCCCTTGTCGAGCAGGGCGTCGACATAGTCCGTCGATGTCACCTCGCAGAAGCGGCGGGCGGCGGCGAGGGTGGCATTGCCGTTGCCGGCGGCCACGTCGAGGATTTTCGATCCCGGCCGCAGGTCGACGGATTCGCAGAGCTGTTCGCCGACGATTTGCAGCGTGGTGCCGACGACCGCGTAGTCGCCCGACGACCATGCCGCCTGTTGTTTCGATTTGAGTGCGGCGAGATCCACCGTTGCGGAGTGGTCGATGTCGATCTTGTTCATGATGTCTGTTCCATTTGACTTGATGTGTGTGGTTTGCCGGGGCAACCCCCCGGGAGCGCTGTTGGCTGGTCCGGTCGGCCGGTTTCACTTTTTCGGGTCGTTCGCACCGCCGCGATTGTCTAATTGCGGGGACCCTGTATCGCCCCGGTCCCATTCGCGGTTGCGGAGGGTGTTGTCGCCGCGATCCTGCGGTTTCTTCGCGCTGCCGAGGACCACGGCGGTGACGCCGGACTGCTTGCCGACCCGGCAGGTCAGGCAGGTGCATTCGCCCTTGTCCGGGCACCAGACGTCGCCGCCGGCGTTGCCCTCGATGGTGAGGCCGACGCCGCTGCCCATCCTGAACAGGCGGCAATTGGAATTCTTGCCGCAGAGCCCGATTGCCTCGGCCTTGCTGGTGGCCGACGCCTCGCCGATGCCGAGCGCGACGAAGAGCATGGCTGGCAAGATGATGTATGTCTTCATTTCCTTGTACCTTCCGGTTTCGGTTCGCCCCGGGGCGCCGGGTGCCACGAACCGCGAAAGGCGTTCCAGTTCAGGAAGTGAAGCGGGCCGGTACACAAAGTGAATCCGGCTTGAAAAAGCTGCCGGCCGGGATTTAATCCTGCGAAACCGATGGGGAGTACCGGCGATGACCGAGTATAGTTATCAGCAGTTCTGTCCGCTTGCCAAAACAAGCGAGGTTCTCGGCGGTCGCTGGACGATCTTGCTGCTGAGCGAGTTGGTGGCCGGCTCGACCCGTTTCAACGATCTCAGGCGCGCCGTGCCGCGCATGTCGCCGGCGCTTTTGTCGAAGCGGCTGAAGGAGCTGGAAGAGAGCGGCATTCTCGAAAGGGTGCCCTCGGCAAAGGATCCGGGCATCATGGAATACCGCCCGACCCCGTCCGGCCTGGAGCTGAAGCCGATCCTCGACGCCATGTCCGTCTGGGGGCACCGCTGGGAAGGCGTGGAGCCGCAGCTCGGCAAGCTCGATGCCGGCCTTCTCATGTGGAACATGCGGCGCAAGGTCATTGTCGACAAGCTGCCGCAGCGCCGTGTCGTCATCCAGTTCATGTTTCCCGAGCAGCATGAGGGCGAGAACAATTACTGGTTCCTGATCGATCCGGAGAAGGGGACCGATCTGTGCTGCATCGATCCCGGCTTCGATGTCGACCTCTATGTGCGCACCGATCTCCGCACGATGACGGCGGTCTATATGGGGCTGGAAAGCTATGCGAAGGCTGTCGAGGACGGAAAGCTGCTGTTGATCGGCGATTCGGGCCTCGAAAAGGACATGCTGTCCTGGCTGCGGCTCAGCCGCTTCGCCTGCGTGGAAAAGCAGGTCGCCTGAGGCCTCCCGGCCGCGAAATCGCGGCGCGAAGTATGAGGAATAAATTCTTTTTCTGGCTCTCTTGACTCTTCGGCAGTTTGCCGGAATCAATAGGAACATAACAAGAACATGACCGGAGGATGCGGGCGAAGCGCCTGCCTCCGGCGGATTTTGAAACAGGATCACGGGACGAACGCCATGGCGTCAGCACCACGCGCCGCGGCGCGGGCGACGCTTGTGTCGCTGCGCCGGCAGATCGCCGCAATCGAGAAACTCGCTCCGGCGCGCGCCACCGGCGCGGCGGGCTGGACCGGAGACCGCGAGGCCGAACGGTCGGCCCTGCTCGTCACCGGCGCGGAGGCGTTCGACCGGGAGCTCGGCGGCGGCATCGCGCTGGCCGGCCTCACCGAGATCCACGTGCCGGAGGCTCGCGATGCGGGTCTGTCGGCCGGTTTCACGGCCGGGCTCCTGTCGCTTGCTGCCGCGCCCGCCTTCCTCGCCCGCGATCCGGTCCTGTGGATCGGCGCGCCGGGGGTCTTTTCCGAGGCGGGCGTTCCGCATGGGCGCGGATTTGCCGGGCTCGGTCTCGATCCGTCGCGGATGCTGCTGGTCGAGCCGCGGACGCTTGCCGATGCGCTCTGGGTCGCCGAGGAGGCGGCGCGCACGCGCGGCCTCGCCGCCACCGTGCTGGAAATGCGCGGCAATGCCAAGGGTTTCGGCCTGCGCGAGACGCAGCGGCTGCAACGCCGCGCCCAGACCTCCGGGCGGCCGCTTTTTCTCCTGCGCCAGTCGGCGGCAATCGAGGCGAGCGCCGCGCCGCTCAGGCTTGTCGTCGAGCCCGCTCCGTCCGCGCCGCTTGTGGTCCTGGAGGGCACGGCGCATGCCCGCGCGGTGCCGGGCGGGATCGGGCCGCCGGGCTTTGCCGTGACGATCGAGAAGAACAAGGCCGGTCCCGCCGGGCGGACCCATTTGCTGCACTGGAACAGCCATGAACGCTCCTTTTACGCCGAACAGTCCCGCCGTCGCCGCGCACAACCCGATCTCGCCGCCGATGTCACGGTCCCTGTCGCCGGAACGATCGTCCGCTTTCCGACCGGCGCAGCGCATTCTGGCGCTGAGTTTCCCCTATCTGTCGACGGACCGGATCGCGCGCAGCCGCCACGGCAAGATATGGCGGCAGGAAAAAGCTGAAGCGCCGCCGCTGGTCACCGCGCACAAGGAAAAAAGCGCCATGCGCATCGCCGCCCTCGATGCGGAGGCCGAGGCGCGAGGGCTGCGTCGCGGCCAGGGGCTCGCGGATGCGCGCGCCGCCCATCCCGATCTCGACATCGTGCCCGCCGATATCGAAGCGGACCGCCGCCTGCTCATCGCGATCGCCGACTGGTGCGACCGCTATACGCCCCTGGTTGCGCTCGATGCGCCGGACGGGCTGTTTCTCGATATTACCGGTTGCGCGCATCTCTTCGGCGGCGAACACCGGCTTCTCGCCGACCTGATGGCACGGCTTTACGAACAGGGTTTCGCCGTGCAGGCGGCGGTCGCCGCAACGCCGGGCGCGGCCTGGGCGGCGGCGCGCTATTGCGAGGGGCCGCTTTGCATCGAAAAGGGCGCGGAGGTGCCCGTTCTCGCCCCTTTTTTGCTGGCTGCGCTCAGGCTTGACGCCGAAACGCTGGCCGGCCTCGCCAAGGTCGGGCTGAAAACCGTTGGCCAGCTCATCGACGCGCCGCGCGCGCCGCTGGCGCGCCGTTTCGGCCGGCAATGCCTGCTGCGCCTCGATCAGGCGCTGGGCGCAATCGAGGAGGCGATTTCGCCGCGTCTGCCGGTGCCCGCCCTGTCGGCGGAACGCCGGCTCGCCGAGCCGGTCGGGCGTACGGAGGATGTCGAGCAATTGCTGCTGGCGCTGGCGATGCGGCTGAAGCCGGGGCTGGAGCGGCGTGGCGTCGGCGCGCGCGTTCTGGAATATGCGCTGTTTCGCGTCGATGGCGCGGTCTACCGGCTCTGCGTCGGCGCATCGCGGCCGGTGCGCGATCCCGAAACCGTCGTCAAGCTGTTCCGTGAGCGGCTTGCCGCGGTCGGCGACGAACTCGATGCCGGTTACGGTTTCGATCTCGTCCGTCTTTCGGTCCTGGCCGACGACGCGATGCCGGACGGGCAGGGCGATTTCGCCGAGGCGGGAGAGGCCGGTGATCCGGATGTCGCGCTGCTGCTCGACCGTATCGCCGCGCGGCTCGGCAACGGTGCCGTCATCGACGGACAGCACCCTGTGTCGCGGCTGGCAGCAGTCGAAAGCCACGAGCCGGAGCGCGCCGAACTCCGTCGACCGGCGACGAACGCCTCCGATGTTTTGCCGGCAAACCAATCGGCGGCTCCAAGGCCGACCCGGCTGCTTTCCCGGCCCGAGCCGGTCGAGGTCGTCGCCGGCGTGCCGGAAGGTCCGCCCCAGCATTTCCGCTGGCGGCGCGCCTCGTTCCGGGTGACCCGTGCCGAGGGGCCGGAGCGCATTGGCGGCGAGTGGTGGGGTGTGGATGCGCCCGAAAATCTGAAGCCCGCACCGCGCGACTATTACCGTGTCGAGGACGAGGCCGGCCGGCGCTACTGGCTGTTCAGGCGCGGGCTTTACGGCCCGGCCGGCGATGGCAGCGCGCCGCAATGGTTCCTGCACGGGATGTTCGCGTGACGGACCATGCCGGCTATGCGGAACTGGCCGCCGCCTCGAATTTCTCCTTTCTCAGGGGCGCGTCGCATCCCGAGGAACTGGCGGTGATGGCGAAACGGCTCGGCCTGTCGGGGTTGGGCCTCGCCGACCGCAATACGGTCGCCGGTACGGTGCGTGCGCATATGGCGGCGAAGGAGGCGGGACTCGCCTACCGGCCGGGCGCCCGGCTCGTCTTTTCTGACGGCACGCCTGACGTGCTCGCCTATCCGAAGCATCGTGTTGGCTGGGGGCATCTCTGCCGACTGCTGACGGCGGGCAATCTGCGCGGCGAAAAGGGCGCGCCCCTTCTGCAGCGCGGCGACCTCCTCGAATGGGGCGAGGGGCTGGCGCTAGCCGTTCTGCCGCGTCCCGAGGCGCTGGACGAAGCCTGTCTCTCCTTCCTCGGGGAGCTGAGATCCGCCTTTGGCCGGTCCGTGCGGCTGGCGCTGACGCCCGGCTATGACGGGCGTGACCGGGTGACGCTGGAGGCGAGCCGCGCGCTGGCGGGCGCCGCACGCGTGAGGCTGATGGCCGTCGGCGACGTGCTCTGGCACGATCCCGAACGCCGGGTGCTCGGCGATGTTCTGGCCGCGATCCGCGAACATGTGCCGCTTTCCGAGGCCGGCTACCGCCTGTCGGCACATGCCGAGCGTTGTCTGAAGCCGGCCCATGAAATGGCGCGTCTGTTTCGCTCGGAGCCGGCGGCAATCGCCGAGACATTGGCCTTTTTCGGAGAGCTCGATTTTTCGCTGGACGAATTGTGCTATCAGTATCCGGAAGAACCTTACGGGGAGAGCGCCTCGCCGCAGCAGGAGCTGGAGCGGCTTTCATGGCTTGGCGCGCATGAGCGCTATGGCACGGACGTGCCGGAGAAGGTCGCTGCACAGATCCGCCACGAACTGGCGCTGATCGCCGAACTCGAATACGCGCCCTATTTCCTGACCGTCCATGACATCATGCGCTTTGCCCGCGGGGAGAACATCCTCTGCCAGGGGCGCGGCTCGGCGGCCAATTCCACGGTCTGTTTCTGCCTGCGCATCACCGACGTCGATCCGACGCTGACCGATCTCCTCTTCGAGCGCTTCATCTCGCCGGAAAGGCGGGAGCCGCCCGATATCGATGTCGACTTCGAGCATGAGCGCCGCGAGGAGGTGATCCAGTATATCTACGGCAAATACGGCCGCGACCGGGCCGGGCTGGCGGCGACCGTCATCACCTACCGGGCGCGGTCGGCGGCGCGCGAGGTATCCAAGGTCTTCGGCTTGTCGGAGGATGTCGCCGGCGCGATTTCGGGCTCCATATGGGGCTGGTCGACGGCCGATCTCGGCGAACGCGAAGCGCAAGCCGCCGGTCTCGACATGGAGGACCGCACGACGCAGAACGTATTGCGCCTGTCGACCGAGATCATGGGCTTTCCGCGCCATCTCTCCCAGCATGTCGGCGGCTTCGTCATCACACGCGACCGTCTCGACGAGGTCGTGCCGATCACCAAGTCGGCGATGGACGGGCGCACCATGGTCGAATGGGACAAGGACGATCTCGATTCGCTGGGTATCCTGAAGATCGACATTCTCGCGCTCGGAATGCTGTCCTGCATCCGCCGGGCCTTCGACCTTTTGGCGCTGCATTACGACCGGCCGGTGACGCTCGCATCGATGCGTAAGGAAGAGCCGGAAGTCTACGACATGATCTGCCGCGCCGACACGCTCGGCGTTTTCCAGATCGAGAGCCGGGCGCAGATGACCATGCTGCCCCGGCTTCGCCCGCGCGATTTCTACGACCTTGTCATCGAGGTGGCGATCGTCCGGCCGGGCCCGATCCAGGGCGACATGGTGCATCCCTATCTGCGCCGCAGGCAGGGCAAGGAGCCGGTCTCCTATCCGAGCAAGGAACTGGAACAGGTGCTCGGCAAGACGCTGGGCGTACCGCTGTTCCAGGAACAGGCGATGAAGATCGCCATCGTCGCCGCCGGCTTCACGCCGGGCGAGGCCGATCGGCTGCGCCGCGCCATGGCGACGTTTCGGCGCGTCGGCACCATTCATACGTTCCAGCAGAAGATGATCGACGGCATGGTGGCGAATGGCTACGAGGCGGATTTCGCCGAGCGCTGCTTCCGCCAGATCGAGGGTTTTGGCGAATACGGTTTTCCGGAAAGCCATGCCGCGTCCTTCGCGCTGCTCGTCTATGCGTCCTGCTGGCTGAAGGCGCATTATCCGGACGTCTTCTGCGCGGCGATCCTCAATGCACAGCCGATGGGTTTCTATGCGCCGTCGCAACTGGTGCGCGATGCGCGCGAGCATGGCGTCGAGATCCGGCCCGTCGACATCAACGCGTCGGACTGGGACAGCACGCTTGAGGACCGCGATCCGGACGAGGCGCAAACCGCCATGCGGATCATGCGGCGGCACCGCGAGATGGAAAATGTCATCGAGACGCAAAAGGCGGTGCGGCTCGGTTTCCGGCAGGTGAAGGGACTGCGCGAGGACGACATGGCGCAGCTCGTAAAGCGGCGCGGCCGCGGCTACGATTCGGTGCGCGATCTGTGGCTGCGGTCGGGCCTGAAACGGGCGCAGATCGAGCGGCTCGCCGATGCCGACGCCTTTCGCTCCATCGGGCTCGACCGGCGCGCCGCGCTTTGGGCGGTGCGGGCGTTGGACGACCATGTGGCCGAGGAGCGGATGCCGCTGTTCGAGCGGATATCGCAGCGCGCCGACCCGGACGAGGCCGGCATCGAAATTGCCGGCGAGAGCGAAGTCCGCCTCCCGCCGATGCCACCCGGCGAACAGGTGGTGCATGACTACCGCTATGTGTCGCTTTCCTTGAAGGCGCATCCGGTTTCCTTCCTGCGCCGGCAACTCGACGGGTTCGGCGTGATGCGCCATGAAAGCCTCGACCGGATCGCTTCTGGCCTGCGCGCGGATGTCGCGGGTCTCGTGCTTGTCCGTCAGCGCCCGGGCTCGGCCAAGGGCGTTATCTTCATGACGCTGGAGGACGAGACCGGCGTGGCCAATGTCATTGTCTGGCCGAAGACCTTCGAACGTTACCGTTCCCTGGTGCTCGGTTCGCGGCTGGTGCGCGTTTCGGGCAGGCTGCAGAACGAGATGGGCGTCATCCATGTGGTGGCGGAACGAATCGAGGATCTGACGCCGCTGCTCGGCGAACTGGAAAAGGACGAGACATGCGATATGGATCTTGGCGATGCCGGGCTTGCCAATGCAGACGAGGTAAGACGGCCGGTGATCGAAATCCGGGAGAAGCTGAAACCGCGCTCGCGCCTCGCCCAATTGCTGAAAGAGGCCCCGCAATTGCGCAGTGATTACGACCAATTGAAGCGAAGTGAAGCTTCGGCTAGGGCGATGCCCCGTGGCCGGAATTTCCATTGAAAAGAGCCTGGCAAAAATCAGCCGTAGCAGGTCGGGCAGACTACCGAAGCAGGGTCACCCTGCGGATTCGGTACGCGGTCGATGTCGCCATCCTCGCCGGCTTTACGGCCAGTCGTTCGAAAGCGATCTCGTCGGAAAAGCGGCGCCGATGCCGTTGCCGAACACTCAGCTTGACACGGGTTCCGGTGTAGCGCCGAAATCCGGTCAGGCCAGAACCGCACTTGCGTGCGTTTCCGGACGTATCCGTGTCATTATGACTGAAAAAGCAAAAGCCCCGGAAACCGGGGCTTTGGATGCCTGAAAATTTGGAGCGGGCGATGAGATTCGAACTCACGACCCCAACCTTGGCAAGGTTGTGCTCTACCCCTGAGCTACGCCCGCTCACAAGCCCGATCCGGGCTGCCGCGCTCTATGCCGCAAGCCCGTTTCGATTGCAACAGCAAATTTTCCATCGAGGCGGCTCTTTTTGGGTGCGGCCTTTGCGCGCTTGCCAAGCCATGCGGCTCACTTCTAAGGAAACGACGGGAGATCAACGGGAGGCGCGGCAGGAACGACATGACGGCAAAGACACGCGACGAACTCGTCGCCTTTCTCGACAGCCTCGGTATTGCGGTGAAGACCAGAGACCATCCGCCGGTCTTCACCGTGGAGGAATCAAAGGCGCTGCGCGACGAGATTCCCGGCGGGCACACCAAGAACCTGTTCCTGAAGGACAAGAAGGGACGGCATTTTCTTCTGACCGTCGAGGAAGACGCTGTCATCGACCTGAAGACGGTGCACGCGAAGATCGGCGCCAGCGGGCGCGTTTCATTCGGCAAGCCGGAGCAGCTGATGGAGTATCTCGGCGTCATTCCGGGCGCGGTTACGGCCTTCGGCGTTATCAACGATGATGACCATGCCGTCACGCTGATCTTTGACGAAGCGCTCGTCGCGCATGACATCATCAATGCCCATCCGCTAGCAAATGACGCAACGACCTCGATTGCGACGGCCGACATGAAGCGTTTCGTCGAGGCGACGGGTCACGCCTGGCAAGTCTTGAATCTTGCCGGCGAAAACGCGACATAGGCGGGCAGATTACAACCAATTCCCCGCAGTTCGCGCAAAGGACACGGACGATGAGCTCCAACGACAATCCGTTTGCCTCCAACCAGGGCGGTTATTCCAGCCAGAACGTGGCGTTCGGCGGCAATGGCGCAGCGCAGCCGGCCATGGGCGGTGCGCCCGGCGCGGCGGCAGGCGACCTTATCAAGGATACGACAACCGCGAATTTCCAGGCCGACGTCATTGCCGAATCGCGCAATCAACCGGTGCTGATCGATTTCTGGGCACCCTGGTGCGGCCCCTGCAAGCAGCTGACGCCGCGCCTCGAGGCTGCCGTGAGAAAAGCCGGCGGCAAGGTGAAGCTTGTCAAGATGAATATCGACGAGCATCCCTCAATTCCGGGACAGATGGGCGTCCAGTCGATCCCGGCCGTCGTCGCTTTTCAAAACGGCCAGCCGGTCGACGGGTTCATGGGGGCGGTGCCGGACAGCCAAATCGAGGAATTCATCGCCAAGCTGGCGGGACCGTCGTCCAATGCGCAGGACGAGGCGCTCGAACAGGCGCTGGAGGCTGCAGCCGCAGCGCGCGAAGCAGGAGACCTCAACCGCGCGGCACAGATCTACCAGATGATCCTGCAGCAGGTGCCGGACAATGCGCCGGCCTATGCGGGTCTGGCCGGCATGCTGCTCGAAGCGGGCGAAACCGAGCAGGCCAAACAGATGGTGGCGCAGGCGCCCGAAGGCATCGCCGCATCGCCGGAGATCGCTTCGGTCAAGGCCCAGCTGGAATTGGCGGAGAAGGTTGCGGGGCTCGGCGATCCCGCCGAGATGGAACGCAAGCTGGCGGCCGATCCGGCCGATCACGATACGCGTTTCGATCTGGCCCAGCTGAAAAACGCTACCGGCGACCGCGAAGCCGCAGCCGATTTGCTGCTCGACATCATGAAAGCAGACCGGGAGTGGCGCGAGGACGGCGCGCGGCTGGAACTGCTGAAATTCTTCGAGGCGTGGGGCCCGACCGATCCGGCGACCGTCAAGGCGCGGCGCAAATTGTCGGCGCTGCTTTTCCGGTAAATCGCGCCTCTTTCGCCGCCGTCCCTTGAGTTCGGCGGCGGCTGACACAGATTCCGGGAGAGGCCGAAAGGAGTAGTGTTTAGCGGGCATGCAGGCAGGCAACAGGACATACAGCACCGCAAAGGATATCCCGGATTGCGTCCCGGTATTCCCGTTGTCGGGAGCCTTGCTTCTGCCGGGCGGCCAGATGCCCCTGAACATTTTCGAGCCCCGCTATCTTGAGATGATCGACGCGGCGTTGCGCGGCGACCGCGTCATCGGCATGATCCAGCCGAAATTTTCCGAAGATGCCGGCAATTCCGACCGGCCGAAGCTGTGTGCTGTCGGCTGTCTCGGACGCGTTGCTTCTTTCGCGGAGTCCGGCGACGGACGTTATCTGGTTTCGCTTCAAGGCATATGTCGATTTCGTGTTGCCGAGGAGCTCAATGTGCGTTCGCCGTTCCGTCAGTGCCGCATCAGCCCCTTCATGTCCGATCTCGACGAGGAGGGCGATGCCTCATCCGTCGATCGGGAGGCGCTGCTGCGCGTATTCCGCGCCTATCTCGACGCCAACGATCTTGAGGCGGACTGGGAAAGCGTCAAGCGGGCCGGAAACGACACGCTGGTCAACGCGCTGTCGATGATGTCGCCCTACGGGCCGGCAGAAAAACAGGCTTTGCTCGAGGCGCCTGACCTGAAATCGCGCGCCGAGACCCTGATCGCGATCACCGAAATGGCGCTGGCGCGCGATAAGGAAGACTTCGCTAAAACTCTTCAGTAACAAGCGCATCGGGATCATGATGCAGCAGAGGCAGCCTATGGCCGAGAAAGAGAAAAGGCAGGACGCGGCCCACAACGAGGAGATTGACCCGAAACTTCTCGAATTGCTGGTCTGTCCGCTTACAAAGTCGCCGCTCGCATTTGACCGGGAGAAAGGCGAACTGGTTTCCCAGGCGGCGAAGCTTGCCTATCCGGTGCGTGGCGGCGTCCCGATCATGCTGCCCTCGGAAGCAAGGCGGCTCGACACGCCGTAAAGCACGGTTTCCCCTTCGCGCCGAAAAGCTCTACCTTCGGAGCGATCGAATCGAACAACACGGCAGGTATCGCGACAGGTGAACGAGGGCGCGACCACGAAACGCGGCAAGGCCAAGCGTGAGGCGCTGGTGCAGGCGGCGGCCGAACTGTTCTGGACGCGCGGCTACGAGGCGTCGAGTCTGGCCGACATCGCTTCGGCGGCCCGCGTCCCGCTCGGCAATGTCTACTATTATTTCAAGACCAAGAGCGATCTCGCAGGTGCGGTCGCGGATCTCTTCGTCCAGCAGACCGAGACGCTGATCGAGGAGGTGCGCGCCGAGACGCCGGAACCGCGCCAAAGGCTCAAACTCCTGATTTCCCGGTTGCAGTCGGGTCAACAGGGCCGTGTGCAGTTCGGCTGTCCGATCTATTCGGCAGCGCGCGATTATCGCCGCGCCGCGCCGGATCAGGGCGCGCGGGCCGCCGAAAGCTTCTCACTCCTGACGGGCTTCATTGCCACCGAACTCGGACGAACGGGCCAGCGGCCGTCCATCGCCCTGTCACGGGCACGCGCCGTGGTTGCCGACTGGCAAGGTTCGATCGCGCTTGCGCATGCGCTTGGTGAGCCGCCGGTGCTTGCCGAGTGTTTTTCGCGCATGGAACGCACGCTCGGCCTGCCGCCCGCCTGATCAGATCGGCTCTCCGCGCAACAGGCGCGGGGCGGGCCCGGACAGGCCGGCGGCCTGGGTGATGAAGAAACTCTTCATGCCTGGCATGCGGTCGACCAGTCCAAGGCCGATATCGCGGATCGCCCGAAGCGGCGTGAAATCGTTGGAGAACATACGGTTGAGCACGTCGGTGGTCACACCCATCTGCCAGGTGTCGAAACGCCGCCAGCGCTCATAACGCTGCAACACGTCCAGCGCGCCGATATCGAGGCCGAGCCTGTCGGCCTCGACCACCGTTTCGGCCAGCGCGGCGGCATCCTTGAAGCCCAGATTCAGCCCCTGACCGGCAATCGGGTGGATGCCATGCGCCGCATCGCCGACAAGCGCAACGCGCGGCTTGACGAAGTCGCGCGCCAGCGTAAGGCCGAGCGGATAGGCGCGCTTTTGCCCCTCGACACGGATGTCACCGAGCTTCAGGCCGAAACGCTGTTCCAGTTCGATGTCGAAGGTGAAATCGTCGGCGGCGAGCAGCCTCTCGGCGTTCTCCTTCGTTTCCGTCCAGACGATGGAGGAGCGATTGCCCTTCAGGGGAAGGGTGGCGAAGGGTCCGGCCGGCAGGAAATGTTCTTCGGCGCGTCCTTCATGCGGACGCTCGTGCGCGATCGTCGCGACGATGCCCATCTGGCCGTAATCCCAATGAACCGTCTTGATGCCGGCGAGACCGCGCAGCGCGGATTTGACGCCGTCGGCGGCGACCAGCAGGCGGGCCTTCACCTCTTCGCCATCGGTCAGCGAGACCGTCAGTGGCGTGCCGGGTGCGTCTTCGGAAAAGCCGGAAACGGCGACGCCCTGCGAAATGGTCACGCCGCAGGCGCCGCATATGTCGCGCAGCGCTCCGTTCAGCGCGGCGTTCGGCAGCATGTGGGCGAAAGGCTCGCCCGGCCGCACTTCGCCGTCGAAGGTCAGGAAGACCGGCCGCGTCGGATCGCCGGTCCGCGAATCGGTGACGATCATCTCGCGGATTGGCTCGGCATCGTCCAGCAGCGTGTCCCAGCAGCCGAGCTCGGCGAGCATGCGCGATGCGGCGGCGGCGATCGCCGAGGCGCGTCCGTCCTTCTTCCAGACGCCTTCGGGGGCCGGATCGACGACGCGAATGGAGAGATGCGGTGCGGCATGGGCGATCGCGGCGGCCGTTGCCAGCCCGACATAGCCGGCTCCGGCGATCAGGACATCGATGCTGTTCGCCGAAGCCTTTGCGCCTGTTCCACTTTTTTTCGAAGCTTTCTTGCTCGCGCTTTTCGCGCGCGGTGTCGCCGTCGCCATCATCGTCTCCCTGTCAGATACGCGCGTGCCGCGGACTTGACTTGTTTCCTGCGCCCTGTAGCAAAACGCGTCATCATCTCCAAATGGAGTACCGCCATGTCTTCCGCAATGCAGGGCCTGATTTCGATCCTCGATCTGGAGACGCTCGAGCGCAACCTGTTTCGTGGTCGCAGCCCGCAAACAGGGTGGCAGCGCGTATTTGGTGGTCAGGTGATCGCGCAGGCGCTGGTCGCCGCGCACCGCACAGTCGATGCCGATCGCCATGTTCATTCCCTGCACTGCTATTTCATGCGGCCGGGCGATCCGGCGGTGCCGATTATCTACGAGGTCGATCGCATCCGCGACGGCAACAGCTTCACGACGCGACGCGTCGTCGCCATCCAGCATGGTCATGCGATCTTTTCCCTTTCCGCGTCGTTCCAGATCGACGAGCCGGGGCTGGAACACCAGATCGAAATGCCCGAAGACCTTCCGCGTCCCGAAACGCTGACCAGCGCCAAGGAGCTGATCGAGAGCTTTATCGACAGCGTGCCGGAAAGCGTGCGTGCCTATTGGGAGCGCGAGCGTCCTATCGAGTTCAAGCCGGTCTCGCTGGTCCATTACACGTCACGGGAAAAACTGCCGCCGAAACAGCATATCTGGATCCGCACCACCGGCCAGGTGCCCGATAACCGGCCGCTGCAGGCGGCGGTGCTCGCCTATCTGTCGGACATGACGCTGCTCGATACCTCGCTCTTCGCGCATGGCCGCGCTGTCTTCGACGAGGATTTGCAAGTGGCCAGCCTAGACCACGCCATGTGGTTCCACCGCCCCAACGCGCTCGATGACTGGTTGCTCTATACACAGGACAGCCCCAACGCATCGGGCGCCCGCGGGTTCACGCGCGGGTCGATCTATGCCTCCGACGGCACACTGGTTGCCTCCATGGCGCAGGAAGGTCTGATCCGCCTGCGCGGATAATCGGCGCTCCGCCCAAATATTCAGCAAATATGCGAATTCTGCTAAAATAACAGGCAGATTTCGGGCCAATTTTGAGTGATTGCAGCTTGAAATGGCGGATTTCCGGCTGCGGCCTTCGCATGCGAATTGGCACGGCTTTTGTTTATACACCATCTGCCGGAGCTGATCCGGTACGGGAAATAACAACAGAAAAAGAGGGAGGCGTAGGCATGAAGCTCATCATGGCCATTATCAAGCCGTTCAAGCTCGACGAGGTGCGCGAGGCGTTGACGGCGGTCGGCGTCGAGGGACTGACCGTGTCCGAGGTGAAGGGCTACGGGCGCCAGAAAGGCCACACCGAAATCTATCGCGGTGCGGAATATTCGATCAGCTTTCTGCCGAAAACCAAGATCGAGATCGTTGTCGAGGACGATCTGGTCGCCAGGGCAATCGACGCCGTATCCGGCGCCGCCAAGACGGGCCAGATCGGAGATGGCAAGATCTTCGTTTTCGGCATTGATGACGCGGTACGAATCCGCACCGGTGAAACAGGTTCCGACGCGATCTGACGCGGACCTTGGAAGGGGCTTCCCATGAATAGAAAACTTCTCTCGGGCGCCGCGGCGCTCTCCACCCTGCTGGCTTCGGCCGGCGTGGCGCTGGCGCAGGACGCCGCGACCACCATGGACAAGGGCGACACCGCCTGGATGATGACGTCGACGCTTCTCGTCCTGTTCATGATCATTCCCGGCCTGGCGCTTTTCTACGGCGGCCTCGTGCGCGCCAAGAACATGCTGTCGGTGCTCATGCAGTGCACGCTGATCGCCTCGGTGGTGATGATCATCTGGGTTCTGTGGGGCTATTCCTTCGCCTTCGGCGGCAGCACGTCGCCCTATTGGGGCGGTCTCGGCAAAGTTTTCCTTTCCGGCGTCACGATGGACAGCGAGGCGGCGACCTTTACCGACGGCGTGGTTATACCGGAATATGTGTTCATCTGCTTCCAGATGACATTTGCCGCCATTACGCCTGCGCTGATCGTCGGCGCCTTTGCCGAGCGTGCGAAGTTCTCGGGCGTGATCCTGTTCACCGTCCTGTGGGTCACTTTCATCTACTTCCCGATCGCCCACATGGTCTGGGACGGTTCCGGCCTCATCTTCAACTGGGGCGCGATCGATTTCGCGGGCGGCACGGTCGTCCACATCAATGCCGGTATCGCCGGCCTCGTGTGGGCGATCATGCTCGGCAAGCGTATCGGTTTGGGCAGAGACAATATGGCGCCGCACTCGATGACGCTGACCATGGTCGGCGCGGCGATGCTGTGGGTCGGCTGGTTTGGCTTCAATGCGGGCTCCAATCTGGAAGCTACCTCCAACGCCACCCTGGCGATGATGAACACCTTCATCGCAACGGCGGGCGCGGTCGTCTCCTGGTCGCTGGTCGAAGGCATGATGCGCGGCAAGTCGTCGGGTCTCGGCGCCGCCTCCGGCATGGTGGCCGGCCTCGTCGCCGTCACGCCGGCCTGCGGTACGTCGGGCCCGATCGGCGCGCTTCTTCTCGGTCTTGCCGTGTCGCCGGTCTGCTATTTCTTCGTCACCACGATCAAGTCGAAATTCGGCTATGACGACAGTCTCGACGTCTTCGGCGTGCATGGGATCGGCGGCATTGTCGGCGCCATCGGCACCGGTATCCTCTGCGCCCCGGCGCTTGGCGGTACGGGTTATGTCGTCGAGGCGGGGACGATGGGCGCGCAGGTGCTCACCCAGATCCAGGCGGTTCTCGTCACGCTGGTGTGGTCCGGTGTCGGTTCGGCCGTGATCATCCTCATCACGAAGGCGATCACCGGCATCCGCGCCAGCGACGATGCGGAGCGCGAAGGCCTCGACCTCGCCTCCCACGGCGAATCGGCCTATCACGCCTGAAAACACAGGCATTTTCGCTGACAGAAAGCCCGGGCTCTGGCCCGGGCTTTTGGTTTTCCCCACCTGGAAGATTAAGAATTCGTCAATTTTCCATTATTGCCTAAATATTAGGCATGATGTGTTGAAATCAATATCCCGCATCTGCGCGTGAAAGCATATACCGCTATTATTTCAGTATCTTAGCTGTTTTCAGTGAGTTTGGCACGGCTCTTGATTGGTGTGTGTCGACAGCGTTCGGCATCGAAGTCGCGCTGCACCCAGTATCGTCGGCCCGCCGGCGAAAACGTGTAGAAATAGGGAACTACAGCGCATGAAAATAGTCATGGCCATTATCAAGCCCTTCAAATTGGATGAGGTGCGCGAAGCCCTCACCGGGCTTGGCGTCCAGGGCCTGACCGTCACCGAGGTGAAGGGCTATGGACGTCAGAAGGGGCACACCGAAATCTACCGCGGAGCGGAATACGCGATCAGCTTCCTGCCTAAGCTGAAGATCGAGCTCGCCGTGGACGACGACATGGTTGAGAAGGTGATCGAAACGATCTCCGCAGCCGCCAAGACCGGTCAGATCGGCGACGGCAAGATCTTCACCTACACCATCGACCAGGCTGTCCGCATTCGTACGGGCGAGACCGATTCCGAAGCGCTCTAAGGCGCGCCCAGTTATCAGGAGTTCAATAACAATGACCATGTCTAAAGGTTTTCGATACGGCCTTGCCGGACTTGCCGCAGCTGCCGTGCTGTGCGCCGGTCCCGCATTCGCCCAGGAAGCTGAGGCGGCCGCCGAAGCGGCGTCGACCGCACCGTCCGCGGACGTCCAATACATCTTGAACACGCTGCTCTTCCTCATCGGCGGCTTCCTCGTGATGTGGATGGCGGCGGGCTTCGCCATGCTGGAAGCCGGCCTCGTCCGTTCCAAGAACGTGTCGATGCAGTCCCTGAAGAACATCGCGCTCTATTCGGTCGCCGGTCTCATGTACTGGCTGGTCGGCTACAAGCTGATGTATGTCGGCGTCGATGGCGGCTATATCGGCTCGTTCGGCACCTACGCCTTCGACCCGGTCGGCGGCGACGCTCTCGATACCGGTTATTCGACGGCTTCCGACTGGTTCTTCCAGATGGTCTTCGTCGCGACCTCCGCCTCGATCGTTTCCGGTACGGTCGCCGAGCGCATGAAGCTCTGGCCGTTCATGATCTTCGTTGTCGTCCTGACGGGCTTCATCTACCCGATCGCCGGTTCCTGGCAGTGGGGCGGTGGCTGGCTCTCCGAAATGGGCTTCTCCGATTTCGCCGGTTCTACGCTGGTGCACTCGGTTGGCGGCTGGGCGGCTCTCGCCGGTGCTCTTCTGGTCGGCGCGCGTGCCGGCAAGTATGAGGGCGGCAAGATCAACCCGATGCCGGGTTCCTCGATCCCGCTCGCCACGCTTGGCACGTTCATCCTGTGGCTCGGTTGGTTTGGCTTCAATGGCGCGTCGCAGCTCGCCATGGGCACGATCAGCGATGTCACCGACGTATCGCGCATTTTCGCCAACACCAATATCGCAGCCGCGGCCGGTGTTGTCTGCTCGATGATCCTTCTGCAGATCCTCTACAAGAAGGTCGATGTCACGATGGTGCTCAACGGCGCGCTCGCCGGTCTGGTCGCCATCACGGCCGAGCCTCTCGCCCCGGCCGTCTGGCAGGCGATCGTGATCGGCGCCGTTGGTGCGGCCATCGTGGTCTTCGCGGTTCCGATGCTCGACAAGATGAAGATCGACGACGTCGTCGGCGCCATCCCGGTCCACCTTCTGGCCGGCATCTGGGGCACGTTCATCGTTCCCTGGTCCAACGCCGACACCTCGTTCGGTACGCAGATTATCGGCATTGTCTCCTACGGTGTGTTCACGCTGGTCTGTTCCTTCGTCGTCTGGTTCATCCTGAAGGCGATCATGGGACTGCGCGTTTCGGCCGAGGAAGAGATCATGGGTCTCGACAAGGCGGAAATCGGCGTCGAAGCCTATCCGGAATTCTCCAAGGCGTCCTGACGCCCGGCTAATTCCGATGGGCGGGCTGTTTCCTCCTCCCACGGTCCGCCCCGACACTATCCCGTCGTGATGTTTGACATCACACCAACTGGCCCGGTCATTTGACCGGGCCTTTTTTTATCCTTCATTTCCGACAATTCACCGGACTGCGTGCATGGTTAATGCCTGTTTAACCAAGCTTCACTAGGGTTTGCCCGGGACATTGCGTCCGCCGCCGGGCGGACAGGAGACGGGATTACGGGATGCCGGCCGAACACGCCATGCCATTGACCGCCGACCGGCGGATGGGAAGAAACCGCCGACGCGAACGTTCGCTCGCCGCCGGCATGGCGGATCTCGTTCGTCGTCAGATCGAATTCTTTTCCGGCGCTCTGCTTTGGCTGTTGAGCGCCTTCATGCTGTTTTCACTGGCCACGTGGAATGCGGGCGACCCGAGCTGGAGCTACGCCGCCGACGCGCCGGTGAAGAACGCGATGGGCTATCCCGGCGCGGTGCTATCCGATATCGCGCTGCAATTCTTTGGCATCGCTGCCCTGCCCGCGCTGCTTCCGACGGTGTTCTGGGGCTTCGCGCGCATCCGCGGTCATTACTGGACCCATGCGCCGCGCCGGCTCGTCATGTGGCCCGTCGCGGCGATCCTCGCTGCCGCGGTCGCCGGCTGTTTCCCCGTCACCGGCCATTGGCCGCTGCCGACCGGGCTTGGCGGCGTCATCGGCGACATGGTGCTGCGGCTGCCTGGCCTTCTCAGCGGCGGCTACCCGTCCGGCTGGGTGCGGGTCCTGTCCTTCATTGTGTTTGCGCCGCTCGCAATCTATGCGCTCGGCGTTGCCTGCGGCTTCTTCTGGGACGGCGCAGCGTCGGCGGACGAAGAGGAAGACGACGAGGACAGCGACGGAAGCCGATTCGTGACGATCGGCGCGCTGCTGCATGTCTTCTACACTGTGCGCACGGCGTTGCGCCGCACCCTGTTTGGCGCCCGCCGGACCTCCCGGCGTCAGGCGCCCGTTGCTTCCCGCCGTCCTGCGCAGGACGAAAGGCTCGAACCGGATTTCGCCGGCGATCCGGCAATGCCGTTCGAGCCGGATCTGGAGATGGGCGAGGATGACGAGGCGGCCGAGGAGGATGACTGGTCGCCGCAGCCGGCGCGCGTCTCCGTAACGCCGCCGCCGCTCGATGACCAGCGTCCGTCTCCGCGCGTTGCATCGGCCGCCCCGAAGCCGAAGGAATCGGTGCGGGTGCAGCGCGAGGCGCAATCCAGTTTCATTCAGGACGCCGGTTTCGACCTGCCCGCCATCCATATGCTGGCCGAGCCCAAGAATCTCGGCAAGGACCCAAGCCTGTCGCCCGAAGCGCTCGAGCAGAATGCCCGGCTTCTCGAAGGCGTTCTCGAGGATTTCGGCGTGCGCGGCGAGATCATCCATGTGCGTCCCGGCCCGGTCGTGACGCTTTACGAACTGGAGCCGGCGCCCGGCATCAAATCGTCGCGGGTAATCGGCCTCGCCGAGGACATCGCCCGTTCGATGAGCGCGATTGCGGCTCGCGTCGCGGTGGTGCCCGGCCGCAACGCCATCGGTATCGAATTGCCGAATGCGCGCCGCGAAACGGTCTATCTGCGCGAGCTGATCTCCTCGCAGGCCTATGATTCCTCGAAGGCAAAACTGGCGCTGGCGCTCGGCAAGACGATCAATGGCGAGGCGGTGATCGCCGATCTCGCCAAGATGCCGCATTTGCTCGTTGCCGGTACGACGGGCTCCGGTAAGTCCGTCGCCATCAACACGATGATCCTGTCGATCCTCTACAAGATGACGCCGGAGGAATGCCGGCTCATCATGATCGATCCGAAGATGCTGGAACTGTCGGTCTATGACGGCATCCCGCATCTGCTGACACCGGTGGTTACCGATCCGAAAAAAGCCGTCGTTGCGCTGAAATGGACCGTCCGCGAGATGGAGCAGCGCTACAAGAACATGTCGAAACTCGGCGTGCGCAATATCGACGGCTTCAACGCGAAGGTGAAGGAATCGCTGCGCAAGGGCAAGGACATCTCGCGCACCGTCCAGACCGGCTTCGACAGGGAGACGGGTGAGGCGATCTACGAGACCGAGACGCTCGATCTCCAGCCGATGCCTTACATCATCGTCATCATCGACGAGATGGCCGACCTTATGATGGTGGCGGGCAAGGATATCGAGGGCGCGGTCCAGCGTCTCGCGCAGATGGCGCGCGCGGCCGGAATCCATGTCATCATGGCCACCCAGCGCCCCTCGGTCGACGTCATCACCGGCACGATCAAGGCGAACTTCCCCACTCGCATCTCCTTCCAGGTCACGTCGAAGATCGACAGTCGCACGATTCTGGGAGAGCAGGGCGCCGAACAACTGCTCGGCATGGGTGACATGCTCTACATGGCCGGCGGCGGGCGCATCCAGCGTGTCCACGGCCCGTTCGTCTCCGACGGCGAGGTTGAGGATGTGGTCGGACATCTGAAGCTGCAGGGCGTGCCGGAATATCTCGAGGCGATTACCGAGGATGACGAAGAAGACGGCGATGGCGGCTCCGGCGGGGGCGGCGAAGGCGGTCTCGGCGATTCCGACGACCCCTACGATCAGGCGGTCGCCGTCGTGCTGCGCGACGGCAAGGCCTCGACCTCGTACGTTCAGCGCCGTCTTGGTATCGGCTACAACCGCGCCGCCTCTATCATCGAGCGTATGGAACAGGAGGGGATCATCGGCCCGGCCAACCATGCCGGGAAACGCGAGATTCTCGTGCCGACCGAGGATGACGATCTCTGAGCCGGCGCGGGCCGCTTTGTGACCCGTGCCACAGAGAGGCCAAACTGTCTGCGTAACCAAATGTCCGATCAGGCGTTAATCAAAGATTCTAGACTTCCGCAGGAGCGGTACATGACCATGAAAACCTTCGCGAAACACGAAATGAGCAGGCGCGGCGTGTTGTTCGGCGCGGCTTGCGCGCTCGCCCTTTCGATTTCGGGCGCAGCGCCCGCCGCGGCCTCTGCCGACACGGCGCAAAAGATCGCCGACCATTTTTCGTCGGTGCGCACCATGGCCGGCGAATTCGTGCAATTCGGCCCGTCCGGCGAACAGACGGGCGGCAAGTTCTATATCGAGCGGCCCGGCAAGCTTCTCTTCCTCTACGAGAAGCCGTCGCCGATCCGCGTTGTCGCAGACGGCCAATCCGTCGTGGTCAACAACAAGAAGCTCGACACCTGGGAAGTCTATCCGCTCGGCAAGACCCCGCTCCGCGTCCTGCTTGGCGACCGGATCGACCTGAGCGGCTCGGCAGTCCGTAGCGTAACGGAGGCAGATGATCTGACGACGATCGTGATCGACGACAAGCAGGTCTTCGGCGACAGCCAGATCACCATGATGTTCGATCCGGCGACCTATGATCTGCGCCAGTGGACGGTCCGCGACGCACAGGGCAAGGACACGACCGTGATGATCTTCAACGTCCAGCAGGGCGTTCGCTTCGGCGCGGATACGTTCGACATTCCCTATCGCCGGATCCATGAGGCGAAGCAATCGAGCAACTGACGGGCCTGTTGGCAAACGTCCGGGGTGCGCGCGGAAAATTGTGGGCGGGTTGAAGTTCGCCCGCCCACTGTCTTGCGGCCCGGGCCCGACGCGGGAATATGACGGCGCCCGAGGAAACAAGCGCCATGACATTCTCCGTCGCCACCTGGAACATCAACTCCGTACGAATGCGCCTGCCGATCGTCTTGTCCTTCCTGCGCGACCATGCCCCGGACGTGCTGTGCCTGCAGGAAACGAAATGCCCGAACGACGCCTTCCCGACAGGGGCTTTCCGCAAGCTCGGCTACGATCACGTCGAGATTCATGGCCAGAAGGGCTATCACGGCGTTGCGACGATCTCGAAGCATCCGCTCGAGGAGGTCGAGAGCCGGAATTTCTGCGGCATCGGCGACACGCGCCATCTTGATACGGTGGTAAGAGCGCCGGAGCGCGATATCCGAATCCATAATTTCTATGTGCCGGCCGGCGGCGACGAGCCGAATCCGGCGATCAATCCGAAATTCCGCCACAAGCTGGACTTCCTGGCGGAGATGCGGGACATCCGCGCCGATCCCGGCAAGGCGCAATCGGCGATCCTTGTCGGTGATCTCAATGTCGCGCCGCTCGAAACCGATGTCTGGTCGCACAAGCAGCTCCTGAAAGTGGTCAGCCACACTCCGATCGAGACCGAGACGCTGGAGGACATGCGCAGACAAGGCGGCTGGTCGGACCTGATGCGCGTCTTTATTCCGCCGGAGGAAAAAATCTTCACCTGGTGGAGCTACCGCGCGCGCGATTGGGATATTTCCGACAGGGGCCGTCGCCTCGATCATGTCTGGGGAACGCCCGATCTGGAACCGTTGCTCAAGGATATCACCGTGCTGCGCGAGGCGCGCGGCTGGGAAAAGCCATCCGACCACGTTCCGGTGATCGCCCGCTTCGATATTTCCTGAGACTCTAGCCGAAACGGCCGTCCAGTTCGCCGATACGCTGCAGCAGGTCGTGCAACTGGTCGGTCAGCCGCTCATGCAGGTAAAAGGCCATCTGCGGATATTCTTCCAGCATGCGCTTGAACAGCGAGCGGTTGATGCGCATGATTTCGCTGTCCTCGGCGGCGACCGCGCCGGTCAGTCTCGACGTTTCGGTGATCAGCGCAAGTTCGCCGAGCACCATCGGCGGCACGACCTTCTTGACGACATGTCGGCCGCGCGGCGTTTCGCGAAACAGGTCGACGGCGCCAGACACGATAATGAAACCGCATTCGGCTGACTGGCCCTCGCGATACAGTTCGCGGCCCTTGGCCAGCTTGACGCGTTCCGCGCCAAAGGCGAGCAGACGCAACTGCTCGGTGGACAGGTCCTCGAACAGCGTCACGCCGGAAAGAATGCGGATATCGTCTTCAAGCGACAAAAGCTGGGCCCGCTGGCGGTAAACTCGGTAACGCCGCTGTTATATGACGGTTTAGCGAATGAAAAGTCCGGGCACGTGAAACCTTAGGCTTTATCCGGACACAAAGCATATGCAAGCGACATGTGCGCGGATGTCAATACATACGGTGTTCGCGCCGAAGACGGGCTGCAATCAGGGATTGAGCTTGTAGCCGCCGCTCTCGGTGACGAGGATCTGCGCGTTGGACGGATCCTTCTCGATCTTTTGACGCAGCCGGTAGACATGGGTCTCGAGCGTGTGGGTCGTAACGCCGGAATTGTAACCCCAGACCTCTTCGAGCAGCGTGTCGCGGGTCACCACTTTGCGGTCGGCGCGATATAGATACTTGATGATCGCGGCTTCCTTTTCGGTCAGCCGGATCTTCGATCCATTGCCGTCTATGAGCAGTTTCTGGCTTGGCTTGAACGTATAGGGCCCGACCACGAATGTCGCGTCCTCGCTTTGCTCATGCTGTCGCAACTGCGCTCTTATGCGCGCCAATAGCACCGCGAATTTGAAAGGCTTCGTGACATAATCGTTGGCGCCGGCCTCGAGACCGAGAATCGTGTCGGAATCGGTATCGTGGCCTGTCAGCATAATCACCGGCGCCTTGAAGCCCGATTTGCGCAGGATCTTCACCGCCTCGCGGCCATCCATGTCGGGCAGGCCGACATCGATGATCAGCAGGTCGATCACACCGCCGCGCGCCGCATGGATGCCCTTCGTCGCGCTCTCTTCCTCCAGGACCACGAATTCCTCGTAGAGAGACAATTGCTCGACGAGCATTTCGCGCAAATCTGCGTCGTCATCGACCAGAAGGATCGTTCGCGGGTTCATCTGTGGTCTTGCCTCGATCGTCGGTAACTTGCGTTTTCACACGTTTTACACATTCCCTGTCATGAAAATGTGAACAGCGAAACCACTTCACGCGTGATTGCACCAAGTTGTGAGTGTTCGGTGATAATCTTGGGCGAAAAAGGGCGAAGGCAAAAGAGCCGTGATTTCAAGGATCTTCGTGAGACTCGCACCCGGCGATCCGCGCCGCGGCATACTTGTCGCGGGCGGTCGGTCGGTCCGCTGCGCGCTAGGGCGAGGTGGCATGCACATGCCGAAACGCGAGGGCGACGGGGCGACGCCGGTTGCCGCGATGCGTATCGTCGCCGGCTGGTTTCGCGCCGATCGCATGACCAGGCCGCAAACCGCGCTCGATCTGGAGCCGATCGGGGCGCGTGACGGCTGGTGCGATGCGCCCGCCGATCCGAACTACAATCGCCCCGTGCGCCTGCCCTTTGCCGCGAGCCACGAAAGGATGCTGCGCGACGACCGGCTCTACGATGTCTGCCTCGTGCTCGACTGGAACCTGGAGCGGGGCCAGGCGAAGTGGAAGCCGGTTCGCCGTCCGGCACCGCGACCGACGAAAAAAACATCCCCGTTCAGGCGCAAGCGATATGGCGGCTCGGCGATCTTCCTGCATATCGCCAGGCCGGGATTCCCGCCGACGGAGGGCTGCATCGCGGTCGCACCGGAAACGATGCGCTGGCTCCTGCCGCGCATCGGACCGCAAACGGTGGTCAGAACGCTTTTCTAAACGCCGAACGCACCGATGATGCCGCCCATCAGCAGTGCAACGATCAACCAGTGAATGCCGTCGATGATCGTGAGGTTCCAGCCGAAGCCCTGGTAGCGCTGGTTGACGGTCAGCGTAGTGGCCATGAAGCCCAGCCAGAGCAGGAAGCCCGAAATCAGGCCGGTGCTGATGGTGACATCGCCGAAATGGCCGATCACGCCGGCCATTACCCATGCCATGACGAGTTCGCAGACGAAGCCGGTGACCATCAGCGGCAGCGACATCTTCGCTTCCGCCGGGTCGATGCGTGCCGCCTTCATCCAGGTCTTGCCGAGCCAGCCGTAATAGATCGCGCCGGCCAGATAGGCCGCCACCGCAGCCACGAGAATCGCGATATAGTTCGCGCCGCCGAATGACATGTTCCGTCCCTCCCGAAAATCACTCCCATCGGGAAGAAACACCGCGCCGTCGAAAAACTCAAGCTGCCGGATTTTGGAGCCTTTCGGGCTCTAGAGAAAACGCCAGACGCTCGTCTTCTTCACTTCGGCGTCCTCAAGGGCCCGGGTGACCGGCACTTCATAGACATCGAGGAGGGTCAGCCGTTCGCGCGGCAGATAAGACCGGCCCGGATCGCCGACGAGAATGTCGACGCCACTTTGGGCAAGTTCTGCGAACCAGGGCACGAGCCGCGCGCTCATTGCCCGGTCGAAGAACACATCGCCGGCCAGGAGGACATCAATCGCGGGCAGCGAACTGCCGACGAGATCGCGGCCGTCATAGTCGATTGCGACGCTGTTCAGCCCGGCGTTCAGCGCCACGGCGGTTTCGCAGAAAGGGTCGATGTCCGAAGCGGTCACCTCGCTCGCGCCGGCTTTCGCGGCGGCGATCGCGACGAGGCCGGAACCGGTAGCAAAATCGAGGACGCGGCGGCCGCTTACACAATCCGGATGATCGAACACGTAGCGCGCCAGACCCTGACCGCCGGCCCACGCGAAGGCCCAGAAGGGCGGTTCGAGGCCAATTTCGGCCAGTTCTTCCTCGGTCTTGCGCCAAAGAGCGTGCGCCTCGCCGGCCAGATGCAGGAATATTTCCGGCACATGCGGCGGCGTCATCGCCTCGGTATTGGCGCGAATGAAGGCGCGTTTGCTGTCGTCCATTGCCCGCCGGCTATTTTGGCGGATTATCGAGCCCGCCCATGCGGCAGACCTCGATCCATTCGGCCTCCGTCACCGGCTGGACGGAGAGGCGCATGGAGGTGACCAGCGACATCTCGGCAAGCTTCGGATTGGCCTTCACGTCCTTCAGCGACACCGGTTTCGGCATGTCGGCGACCGCCTTGATGTCCACGCATTCCCAGCGCTCGTCGTCCGTGGTCGAATCCGGGTGGATTTCGTTGCAGACCTCGGCGATACCGACGACTTCCAGCCCCTCGTTGGAGTGATAGAAGAAGCCCTTGTCGCCCAGTTTCATCGCGCGCATGTTGTTGCGCGCCTGATAGTTGCGCACGCCGTCCCATTCCTCGCCGGCATCGCCCTTCGCCTTCAGCATCTCCCAGGAGAATTTGAAGGGCTCGGACTTGAACAACCAGTAGTTCGCCATGAATCGTCTCCGGACCAGATGCTGTGTCGTGCCCTAGCTACAGCACGCAATCCGGCGGTCAAGTCTCGGTCTTGAGCGGGCGCGACATCAGGCCGTCCATCGCTTCAAGAACGGTGATGCGGCGGTCCAGGATAGCGTCGACGGCGAAGATGATCGGCGCTTCGAGTCCGTGCTCATGCGCCAGCCGTGTGGCGACAGAGGCGGTGAAGACGCCCTCCGCGAGCGGACGATTCGACAGATCCTCCCCGCGCGCGAGCGCCGCGCCATAGGCGAAGTTGCGCGATTTCTCGGAGCCGCAGGAGAGGATCAGATCGCCGAGGCCCGACAGGCCTGCCAGTGTTTCCGGCTTGCCGCCAAGCGCGGCCGCAACACGCTGCAGTTCGGCGAATCCGCGCGTCGTCAGCGCCGCGACAGCGCTGGCGCCGAGGCTGGAGCCATGAACGATGCCGGCCGCGATCGCCAGGACGTTCTTCAGCGCGCCGCCCATTTCGACACCCATCAGATCGTCGGAGGCATAGCCGCGCAACGTCTTGCTGGACAGCGTTTCGGCCAGCACCCTCGCGAGACCGAGATCATGGGCGGCGACCGTGACCGCCGTGGGCAGGCCGGCCGCGACATCGGCGGCGAAGCTCGGGCCGGACAGAACCGCGGAGCGGTCGCGGCCGGCGATATCGTCGATGATCTCCGACATGGTGAGGCCGCTCGCCCGGTCGATGCCCTTCGCTGTGGAGACGAAGATCGCGCGCGGCTCCGTTTTCGCCAGTATTTCGGTGAGGAAGTCGCGCAGTGTCTGCGCCGGCACGGCGAGAACGACCGTTTGTGCGCCGGACAGCGCTTCGCCGGCATCCGTGGTCGCCTTCAGTTCCGCCGGGAGAGTGATGTCGCCGAGATATTTCGGGTTGCGTTGCCGGTTGTTGATCGCGGCGACGGTTTCCGTATCGCGGCCCCACAGCATGCAATCCTGGCCGGCGCGCGCGAAGGAGGCAGCGAGGGCGGTGCCCCATGCGCCGGAACCGAGGACGGCAATGCGCGCGTTCATGCCTTTGCTCCCCGTTTCCCCGCGCCGATCAAGGCTTCGGCGGACGGGTCGAGCGGCCAGCGCGAGCGCGGTGCGATGTCGAGTGTCGCAAGTTCGCCGCGCTCGTAATGCTCCAGCCCGGCCCAGGCGATCATCACGGCATTGTCGGAGCACAGGTTCAGCGGCGGGGCATGCAGCGTAAAGTCGTTTTCGGCGCACAGATTGGCCAGCATGGTCCGGATCGCCGTGTTGGCGGCGACACCGCCCGCGACCACGAGATCGGCCGCGCCATCTCCCATCTCCTCGCGATAGCGCGCGAAGGCGCGGCGCATGCGGTCCGCCAGCGTATCGGTGACCGCGGCCTGGAAGGAGGCGCAGAGGTCGGCAATATCCGCGTCGGTCAGCGGGGCCAGTGCCGTTGCCTCCCGGCGCACGGCGGTCTTCAGGCCGGAGAAGGAAAAGTCGAGCCGTTCCTCGCCCTTCATCGGGCGCGGCAGGGCGAAACGCTTCGGGTTCCCCTTCGCCGCCTCTCGCTCGACCGCCGGCCCGCCGGGATAGGGCAGGCCCAGCAGTTTTGCCGTCTTGTCGAAGGCCTCGCCCAGCGCATCGTCGATGGTGGTGCCCCAGCGGCGATAGGTGCCGAGGCCCTCGACCAGCAGGATCTGGCTGTGTCCGCCGGAAACGAGCAGCAACAGATAGGGAAATTCGAGGCCATCGGTCAGGCGCGGTGTCAGCGCGTGGCCTTCGAGATGGTTGACCGCGATCAGCGGCAGACCGCGCGCCGTGGCGATCGCCTTCGCGGTCATCAATCCAACCAGCAGGCCGCCGATCAGGCCCGGCCCGGAGGTCACAGCCACCGCATCGATGTTGTCGAACGTCATCTCGGCCTCGGCCAGCGCGCGGGCGATGATCGCGTCGAGCCCTTCGACATGGGCTCGGGCGGCGATTTCAGGCACGACGCCGCCATAGGCTGCGTGGTCGGAAATCTGGCTGTAGACCGTGTTCGAGAGAATCTCGCCCGGTGCATCGGGCGATTCGCGGCGCACCACTGCGGCGGCGGTCTCGTCGCAACTCGTTTCGATGCCGAGAATGATCGTCATTGTGTTCGGAGCCGCTTCGTAAAGGGCGCTCAAAGGTCGCGGTTGCCGATGCGCGCGATTGTGTTTACCTGTCCGCCGTCGGGTAACATGGAACGGCAGGCTTGCAAACAATCATGGCGGCGCAAGGAAAAATCAGGATCGGTACGCGCGGCAGCCCGCTGGCGCTGGCGCAGGCGAACGAGGTGCGCGACCGGCTCGTCGCGGCGCATGGGATCGCGCCGGACGATGTCGAGGTCGCAGTGATTTCGACGGCAGGCGACCGCATCCAGGACCGGCCGCTTTCGGAAGTCGGCGGCAAGGGCCTGTTCACCCAGGAACTGGAAGAACAGCTTTTCGGCGGCCGCATCGATCTTGCCGTGCATTCGTCGAAGGACATGCCGACCGTGCTGCCGGACGGGCTGACCATCACCGCCTTTCTCGAACGCGAGGATCCGCGAGACGCCTTCATTTCGAGCAAGGCGCGATCGTTGATGGAATTGCCGCAGGGCGCGGTGGTCGGTTCCTCGTCTCTGCGCCGCCAGGCGATGATTCGCCGGTTGCGGCCCGATATCGAGGTCGTGCAGTTTCGCGGCAATGTGCAGACCCGGCTGCGCAAACTCTCCGAGGGCGTGGCGGATGCCACATTGCTCGCCATTGCCGGGCTGCATCGGCTCCACATGGCCGGCGTCGCCACGGATCTGATGGATCCCGATCTGTTTCTGCCGGCGCCCGGACAGGGCGCCATCTGCATCGAGGGCAGGGTGGGCGACGCGCGAACCGATGCGCTGGTCGAGCCGCTCAACCACGACGCAACCGCAATGGCGCTTGTCTGCGAGCGCGCCTTCCTTGCCGAACTCGACGGCTCTTGCCGTACGCCGATTGCCGGACTGGCGACCGTTTCCGACGCGGGCATCGCATTTCGCGGCATGATCCTGACGCCGGACGGCACGCAGGCCCATGATATCGCGCGGAACGGAGACGCCGGCGATGCCGCCGCGATCGGCCGCGAGGCCGGGCGCTTTCTGCGTCATCAGGCCGGCGCTGCTTTCTTCGATTCGTGGTCGTGAGCCGCAGGCCTGTCGTCTGGATCACCCGGCCGCAACCGGGCGCGACGCGAACGGCCGAGGCGCTGGCCGAGGCCGGATACGACCCGGTCCTGCTGCCGCTGACCGAAATTCGTGCCTGCGATCCCGACCTCGCGCCTGCGGACGTCATCGGTTACGACGCGGTCGCCGTCACCAGCGCCAACGCGCTGCGCCATGCGCCGGCCATGCTTCTCGATGCGCTCTCCGGCAAGCCTGTCTACGCCGCCGGCGATGCGACGGCCGCGGAAGCGCGATCTCGCGGTCTGGCCGCAGCCGAATCCGCCGAGGGTGCGGTCGATGACCTCGTTTCGCTGATCGCAAAGCGGGAAAGACCCGGCGCTTCTATCCTTTATCTATGTGGCCGCATCCGCACCGGTGATCTCGACACGAAGCTCGCCGAAAAGGACTTCCAGTGCCGTTTGGCGGAACTTTATACGGTAGAAATAGTCAGTTATCCGACTGAATATTTCGGGAATTTGCTCGACCGGCAAGCTCCGGACGCCATCCTTTTCCATTCCGCGTTTTCGGCGTCGGCCTTTACCGCGAACGTGTTTGCAGAATTTTCTCAAGATTTCGAAAATACAGACTTTTTAATGCTTTCGGAACGGATTTCATCGGTTCTTCCGGCAGCGCTGAAGCCGCGAGTTATAGTCTCTCGCGAGCCGAATGAGCCGGCGCTCATGGCGGCGTTGCGCGCGGCGCTTCCGCCCGCCGGGCGGTGAATTCTCAAACGGGCCTTTTGCTTCGCGAAAGCCGTGCTAAGACTCGCGCAGGCACGCTTCAGGAGATCCCCGATGGTTCAACAGCCGAAGAGCCGGCGCAGCAAACCGACCCGAAAACCCGTGACGATCGATCTCGAGGCAAGCGAGGTCCAGGCGCAAGAGGCACGCGGTGCGGATGTCCATGCGGCAGAGCCGGTGGCATTCGAACAGGCCGGCGACAGCGGCGCTGCGCCGGAAACGGTGATGGATCAGCGCGAGGAGGCGATCCGCGAGACCGTGAAGACAGGCGGCATGGACGAGGAAGCGCGCGAGGCGATCGAAGCCGGCGAAAGTCACTCTGACGAGCCGGCGGAGAAAGAGACGCCGCGGGAAAACTCCGGAAAGACCACCCCGCCCCCGGCGGCGCGGCGCGGAGGCGGATTGACATGGCTCGGCGGCGGCGTACTCGGCGGACTGGTCGCCCTGCTGATTGCCGGCGGGGCGCAATGGGCCGGCGTGCTGCCGTCGCTGCGTCAGCCTGAACCGGTCGATCTCTCGCCGCTTCAGGCCCGCATCGACGCACTCTCCTCACAGGTCGATAACATGCAGGGCGCAACGCCTGCCGTGCCCGATGATCTCGCTTCGAAACTCGACGCTGCCGAAGCATCCGCCACCGCAAATCGCGAGGCGATCGCAGCGGCCCGGGGCGACCTTTCCACGCTTCAGGATAAAGTGTCCGCGCTTGACGACACGGTCTCCTCCGGCGGCGCGGGCGAGAATGCCGGCCTCGAGGCGCTGACCGAGCGCGCCGGCGCAATCGAGACCTCGCTTGCCAGCCTGTCGTCGCGGGTCGAGGCGCTTGAGACGTCCGGTCCGGCGACCGGAGATGGCGGAGCGACCCCCGAGGCCGTGACCGCCGTTCAGGAAACAGTCGCCTCGCTGCGTTCGGAGATCGACACGCTCGGGCAATCGGTGGACGAGACGCGCTCGCGCATTGAGGCGATAGCCGGCCGTCTGGACAAGGTCGAGGGCGATATCGAGGCGGGCGCGGGCAGCCGCGTCGCCGCGGCCATCGCCGCCTCGGCGCTGAAATCGGCGGCTGATCGCGGCGGCGGTTTCATGAGCGAGCTGGAGGCCTATGCGTCCGTCGCCAGCGATCAGGACACGGTCGCGGCGTTGCGCGATTACGCCGCGTCCGGCGTGCCGACCGTAACGCAGCTCTCCGAACGGTTCCCGGCGGTGGCAAATCGCATCGTTGCCGCGGCGAGCGGCGTCGGGTCTGATGCGGGCATTGTCGACCGACTGGCCGCCAGCGCCCGTTCGCTGGTGCAGGTTCGTCCCGTGGGCGATGTCGAGGGCGACAAGCCCGGTGAGATCGCCGCGCGCATGGAGGTCGCCCTGAAGGACGGCGATCTCGGCCGCGTCGTCTCGCAGTGGGAGACGCTGCCCGAGGCGGCGCAGCAGGCCTCGTCGGCTTTCATCGCCGACGTGAAGGCAAGAAACGAACTCGATACGCTGATCGCCAGGGTGCTGAGCGGCGCGATGGCCTCGGCCGAAACCGGTACAGGCGAATAGGAGCGGGACCATGTTGCGCGTATTGCTGTTCATCGTAGCCGTCGCCATTCTCGGCCTCGGTTTCGCCTTCCTCGCCGACACGCCCGGCACGCTGGTCGCGACCGTCGACGGACGCGAGATCACCGTCTCGCTGATGGTCGCCGCCGTGGCGCTGGTCGCCGCCGTCGGTTTGGTCATGCTCACCTGGTGGATCATCAAGGTGGTCTTTACCTCGCCGCAACGCATGCAGCGCTTTTTCCGCGCGCGCCGCCGCGACCGCGGCTACCAGTCACTGTCGACCGGCATCATCGCGGCCGGCGCGGGCGACAGCGTCACCGCGCGCAAGATGCTGAAACAGGCTGGCGGTTTGCTCAATTCGACAACCGAGCCGATGATTCAGCTGCTCGACGCGCAGGCCTCCATCGTCGAGGGCCATCACGCGGAAGCGCGCGAGAAGTTCGAGGCGATGCTTGAAGATCCGGAACTGCGAATTTTCGGGCTGCGCGGCCTCTATATGGAAGCCAAGCGCCTCGGCGACCGCGACGCCGCGAAACACTATGCGGAGAAAGCCGCCGAACTCGCCCCGCAACTGCGCTGGGCCGGCACCGCCGCGCTTGAGTTGAAGACGGCGGCCGGCGACTGGGACGGCGCGCTCCGGCTTCTCGAAGGTCAGAAAAAGGCCAAGCAGCTCGAGCCGGAGGAAATCAAGCGCAAGCGCGCCGTGTTGCTGACCGCGCTGGCGCAGGAGAATATCGAGAAGGATCCGAGCAAGGCCAAGTCCGCAGCCATGGAGGCGCATCGCCTCGCGCCGGAATTCGCGCCCGCGGCGATTGCCGCCGCACAGGCGCTGATCCGGCTCAACGAATTGCGGCGCGGCGCCCATGTGCTGGAAGCAACCTGGCGCAAGGCCCCGCATCCGGAGATCGCGATCGCCTATGTCAATGCGCGCCCCGGCGATTCCTCGCTCGACCGCTACAAGCGGGCGCAGCGTCTGGAAAAGCTCAAGCCCAACAATGTCGATTCCTCGATGATCGTCGCGCTAATGGCGATGGAGGCCGGCGAATTCTCCGATGCGCGCAAGGCGATCGCGGCGGTGCTGCGCAACGAGCCGCGCGAGGGCGCCTTCATGCTGATGGCCGATATCGAGGATGCCGAGACGGGCGATCAGGGCAAGGTGCGCGAATGGCTCGCCCGCGCCGTGCGTGCGCCGCGCGATCCGGCATGGACCGCCGACGGATATGTGGCTGAGGAATGGGCGCCGGTTTCGCCGATCAGCGGACGTCTCGACGCCTTCGAATGGAAGGTGCCGGTCGAAAGGCTGGGCCCCGTGGTCGAGAACGACCTCGATCCGATGGTGCGCGGCATTTCCGCGCCCGCCATGGCCGAGCCGGAACCGGCCGAGGAGGCGGAGATCGTCGATGCGGCGGAGCCTGAACCTGATATGGAGGACGAGGCCAGCACCGTGATCGAGGGCGAGGTCGTGGAGCCGGCTGTGCAGTCGACCGTACCCGAAGAAACCGTTCCTGGAGCGACGCCGGTCAAGGAGCCGGAGGAAACGGAGAAGACGGAAGAAGCGCCGGCCGAGGCCGACAGCGAAGCTGCCGAGGAACCGGAGGCGGAGGAGACGAAGGCCGCCAAGCCTGCCGAATCCGTCGAAGCGGCGCCCGCCGAACCGGAAAAACCGGTCGAACCCGTGGCAAAATCCGAACCCAAACAGGACGAGGACGCCCGTCCTCCGATCCCCGACGACCCGGGAATCGACCCGGATGCCCAGCCTGAGGAACCTTCAAGACGCTTTCGATTGTTTTGACTGTTGCACCGCAGCGAACTACCTGACAGTTATTTGCAGTGGTGAACTGTCATGTTTGAACGAATCGCAGCCTTCCTCAAGGAACTCAACACGTCGCCGGACGTGAGTGACGACGGGTTTTCGCATGACGATCCGCGGCTGGCGGCCGCCGCCCTGATGTATCACGTCATCGGCGCCGACGGGGTCTATTCGGATGCCGAAATGGACCGCCTCGGCGACCTTTTGCAGAAAAACTATGCGCTCGACGACGAGACTCTGTCGCGGCTGGTCGCGGCGGCGCGCGCCGCCGACAACGAGGCTGTCGACCTCTATCAGTTCACCAGCGTCCTTATGCGCAGCCTGTCGGGCGAAGAACGGCTGAAGTTCATCGAGCTTCTCTGGGAAATCGTCTATTCCGATGGCGAAAACCATGAGCTGGAAGACAATCTGGTCTGGCGCGTCGCCGAATTGCTCGGCGTCGACGGGCGCGACCGTGTTCTCCTGCGCCAGGCGGTACAGGCCAGGGTCGACGATGACGGGGAAGCATAAAGGTGAATGAGCGCGGTCCCGATCCCGTCCTGATCGTCCTGCATCAGGAAACATCCTCGCCGGGCCGTGTCGGCCAGGAACTGACCCGGATGGGCTTTTCGCTCGATATCCGCAGGCCGCCGCTCGGCGACGCGCTGCCCGAAACGCTCGAAAACCATTCCGGCGCCGTGGTGTTCGGAGGGCCGATGAGCGCCAATGACGAGGCCGACCATATCCGCGCCGAGACCGACTGGCTGGCCGTGCCGCTCAGGGAAAACAAGCCGCTGCTCGGCATCTGCCTCGGCGCGCAGATGCTGGTCAACCATCTCGGCGGCAAGGTCGAGGGCCATCCCGATGGTCTGGTCGAGATCGGCTGGTATCCGCTGAAGCCGACCAGGGAAGGCCGCGAGCTGATGGATTGGCCGGAGATGATCTACCAGTTTCACCGCGAGGGTTTCAGCCTGCCTTGCGGCGCGGTCCGGCTCGCGGAGGGCGAGACCTATGAAAACCAGGCGTTCCGCTACGGCGACAATGCCTGGGGCGTGCAGTTCCATGCCGAACTGACCCAGATGATGATGCAGCGCTGGGTGACGCGCGGCGCGCACCGTTTCACCCTGCCGGGCTCGCAGGTCGGCCGGGAGCATCTGTGGGGCCGGTTTCTCTATGACCGGCCGGTCTTGGACTGGCTTCGGCAGTTCCTCGACATGGTATTCGTCGAAACGCCCGCCCGGGCGCAGTCGGTGCTGGACCGCAAGGCTTCGTAATTTCTACCCGCGCCGGTGCAGATAGCGCGCGTCGCGCAATTGCGGGAAGATGATCGCCCAGCCGACGGCGACGCCGACAGCCGCGACCCCGCCGAAGACGACCGCCGGAACGATGCCGATCCAGGCGGCCATGAAGCCGGCGCGGAATTCGCCGAGCTCGTTCGATGCGCCGAGGAAGACCATGTTGACGGCGTTGACGCGGCCGCGCACCTCGTCGGGCGTCCACAATTGCAGCAGCGTCTCGCGGACATAGACGCTCACCATGTCTGTCGCCCCGACCAGCGCCAGTGCGACGATCGACAGCCAGGCGACGGTCGACATGCCGAAGATCGCGGTGAACAGCCCGAACAGGCCGACAAAGACCAGCAGGATCCGGCCGGCGTGGTCCTTGATCGGCGCGGCGGCGAGATAGGCGCCCATGGCGATCGCGCCGATGCCGGGCGCGGCGCGTAAAATGCCGAGGCCCCAGGGGCCGAGATGCAGGATGTCGCGCGCATAGGCCGGCAACAGCGCCACCGCTCCGCCGAGCAGCACGGCGAAAAGATCGAGCGAAATCGCGCCGAGCACGACCTTTTCCTTGCGGATGTAACGCAGGCCGTCAAAGAGCGAGGAGAAGGTGACCTTCTTGACCTCGCCGCGCACCGGCGGCTTGGGGATGCGGGTGATCAGGAAAAACGCGATCAGGAACATCGCCGAGGCGACCGCATAGGCGACGACGGAGCCGACGCCATAGAGCAGGCCGCCGGCGACCGGGCCGACGATGCTCGCAACCTGCCAGGACGACGCGTTCCAGGCGACCGCGTTGGCGAAATCCTTCTGCGGCACGAGGTTGACGACCAGCGATTGCGAGGCGGGACCGAAAAAGGCGCGCGCGATGCCCATCCCGGTCAGCGCCACGAAGATCGGCATCGGACCGGTCAGCCCGTTGAGCGTCACCAGCAGGATCGCCGCCGCGCAAACGAATTCCAGCGCGATCGCCGTGCCCATGACGAGTCGGCGGCCGAAACGGTCCGCGACGGCGCCGGTCACCAACACGAGAATCAGGAGCGGCAGGAATTGCACCAGTCCGATAATGCCCAGATCCAGGGGATCGCGCGTCAGGTCGTAGACCTGCCAGCCAACAGCGACCGCGACGATCTGCACCGCGAAGGTCGAGCAGAAGCGCGCGATCCAGTAATCGACGAAAGCCTTGTGCGCAAAGGCGGCAAACCGGCCGGAATTGATCGTATCGGAGGATTCTGTGGGCATGGCCAGCCACCGATATTGGCTTTGCAATCGCTTGGCAAAGAGGAAATCGCCACCGCTACAATTTCACGATGTTCGCTTCGCCTTGCAGCCGGGCCCGGGAACGCCTAAGTGAAACGCGGCAAATCAAGGGAGACGGCGCGTGGGCCTGACGATCATCCAAACCCTGCTTTTCGTGATCGGGATCTATAAATGGATCGTGATCGCCATGGTCATTTTCTCGTGGCTCTACGCGTTCAACGTGGTCAACAATTCAAACCGCTTTGTCGCGATGGTGGGCGAATTCCTCTACAAGGCGACCGAGCCGTTGCTTCGGCCCATTCGCAGGATCATGCCCGATCTTGGCGGCCTCGACATTTCCCCGATCATCCTGTTCGTGATCATCTTCTTCGTCGAACGCATCATCATCAACGTGCTTGCTCCGGCCATCGTCTGATGTCGCTGCCCGCCTTCGCCCGCCCGGGCGACGGCCATCTCGACATATTCCTGCGCGTGACACCCAATGCGTCGCGCGATGCGATCGAGGGTGCGGAGACGCGCGACGACGGACAGGTGCGGTTGCGCGTTCGCGTTACCGCACAGCCGGAGAAAGGCAAGGCCAACAAGGCGGTGACGGCGCTGCTGGCCAAGGCGCTGCGCCTGCCGAAATCCTCATTCGCCGTCATCGCGGGCGAAACGGCGCGCGACAAGACAATACGGGTTGATGGCGGCGATCTGCATGAGGCAATCGCCGAACTGGGGCGCGCGCACGGCGGCTAGCGCCGGCAATCGGCAGGAAGGAAGTTCATGGCACGCACGCTTGTATCGTCAGGCTCGTATCTGGAGCCGGAAATCGGATTCAGCCGGGCCGTTCGCATTGGAAACACGGTCGCCGTCGCGGGCACCGCGCCGATCGCGGCCGGCGGCGGCACGGACGGGGTCGGAGATGTCTATCGCCAGACCGTGCGCTGTCTTGAGATCGTCGAGGCCGCGCTCGCCGAGGCCGGCGCTTCGCTGAATGATGTCATCCGCACCCGCATCATGCTGACGGACGTATCGCTGTGGAAGGACGCGGCCAGTGCGCATGGCGAGGTCTTTTCGGCCATCCGTCCGGTTTGCACCGTTGTCGAGGTTTCGGGGTTCGTCGATCCGGACTGGCTCGTGGAACTGGAAGTCGACGCGGTCATCGGTTGAGGGGCGGCGTGACAGCGCCACGGCGCTTCCCGTAAACTGGCATCGCCGGTTTTTCCCAACGGTCCGGGACGCGACGCGCAGGTGCTGCTCCGTTCGAGCAAGGTTCGCCGCGAATGTCCGACCTGCGGGCTCGTCCTGCACGACGCCGACGCGATCCATTGCAACCATTGCGGGACCACGCTGCAATAAAGACGGAAGGCGGGGTCCCGGGCTCGTCATGAAAGCGCCAGTTCGGCTGTATCGCGGCGCGCCTTGTCCAGCGCCCACGCCTTGAAGGCCTCGACCTTCGGGCTCGTCCATCTTGCCGGTGCGCCGATCAGGCAAAAGCGCCCCATCGCGGTTTCGCATTTGAGATCCGGGAAGGGCAAGACAAGCGTGCCCGAGTCCAGTTCATCGCGGGCCAGCACGAGGTCGCCCATTACGATGCCTGCGCCCATGACCGCGGCTTTCAGGGCCATGTCCAGATTCGGAAAGACATTGCCCGACATCGGATCGACCCCGCCAATGCCGAATGCGGCAAGCCATGTATTCCAGTCGTCACGCTCGGGGCCTTCGTGCAGGAGCGTGAACCGGGCGAGGTCTTCGGGTTTGCGTAGCGGCGCCTCGCCGTTCAGCAGTCGCGGCGAGCAGGCCGGCGACAGCAGCAGCGGAAGCAAGGGCAGGACGGCGATGTCCGGCGCCCGGTTCGGCACGTATTCTACCGAGAAGCCGAGATCGAATTCGTCAGTGTCCAAGCCGTCCGCAAGAAAGAAACCTGTCGTCAGCCGTACGCCAAAGTCCGGGTGAAGCGCCTGGAATTCGGCGAGGCCGGGGATGAGCCAGCGAATCGACATCGTCGGCGGGCAGATGATGCGCAAATCTTCGCGCTCGCGAGTGAGGCGGGCGGTTTCGGCTGCGATACGGCCGAACGTCTCGGAGAGGACGGGCAGATACCTGTGTCCGGCGACGGTCAATTCCAGGCCCTGCGGCAGCCGGCGGAACAACTGGACGCCGAGATGTTCCTCAAGAAGCTTCACATGACGGCTGATCGCTCCGCGCGTAACGAAGAGTTCCTCGGCCGCTTGCGCGTAATTGCCGTGGCGGGCGGCGGCTTCGAAGGCCCTCAGTGAATTGAGCGGCGGCAGACGCATCGTGCAGGGTCAGTTATCCTAAGCCTAATGGTCAGAAAGCTTGGTTTGCGGCAGGTCTCGTCCAAGACTATCCGTAATGGCGGCAAATGGTCAATCGTAAGGAAATGGCCGTGTTTTTTGACGCTTCCGCCTGTTTTTTGCGCGTTCGCCGGCCTTTCTGGCTACCCTCGCTTTATCTCCACCTATTCAGGAAAATTGTATCGGCGCGCCGCGTCAAGGCCGCACGCGCGGATATGCGGCGCGATCTGGAGCGTCTCGCGAAGACGTCACTGCATCTCCTGGCGGATATCGGTCTGCCGCAAGGCGGCGAGGGCGGGCCGGCATGCATTCCCTCTTCGCATGGCGAAAAGAGGCGCTCTTATCTGGACCGCCCGAAAGTGCTCTGAAGACCGGCTGGTTCCGGCGATCCTAGCCCTTCGCGGACTTGGCGCGCTCGACGGCCTCGAGGATCAGCGTCTTGGCGGTGTCGACATTCTGCCAGCCGCCGATCTTCACCCATTTGCCGGGTTCCAGATCCTTGTAGTGCTCGAAGAAATGCTCGATCTGCTTGAGCGTGATTTCCGGCAGGTCGTTATAGTCCTTCACACTGTCATAGCGCTTGGTCAGGGCGTGCGTCGGCACGGCGATGATCTTCTCGTCCTGACCGGAATTGTCCTCCATCAGCATCACGCCGATCGGGCGCACATTGATGACGCAGCCTGGAATGAGCGGGCGCGTGTTGCACACCAGAACGTCGATCGGGTCGCCGTCGTCGGACAGCGTGTGAGGCACGAAGCCGTAATTTCCCGGATAGGTCATCGGCGTGTAGAGGAAACGGTCGACGACGAGGACGCCGGCATCCTTATCCATCTCGTATTTGATCGGCTGGCCGCCGACGGGGACCTCGATGATGACATTGACGTCTTCGGGGGGATTGTTGCCGATGGAAATGGCTTCGATGCGCATCTGGTGCTCCTTGGAGATGGCGGGCTGATACCGGGTTTTGGGGTGCGGTGCAACATCGCCGAAGGTCGCGGATCCTTATCTGCATTGCCGCGCCGCCGCCGGGGTGGCATTCTGCGCCGGTTCAACAGGACATGCGACAATGCGCTTCTCCCTATTCCCGGTTTTCGCCCTGGTCTGCGCCTTTCTTTCGGCGCCCGCCGCCCTTGCGCAAGAGGAGGGCGAGCTCTCGTCGATCTACACGAAAATGGATTTCGAGACCGGTTGCATCCGCATGTCGGTCGACGAGGTCGGCGCGAGTTTTTCCTGCGCGGGCCATCGCGGCTATGGCATCCTTTTTGCTGAAAGCGACCTGCGCCAGTCCGTCTTTTTCGGCTATGTCGGCCCGTGGTACGCCGATGGCGCGTGGGAGAGCTTCAGCGCTTTCAACCAGACCAACGACACGGTGGAATGGCGGCTCAGCGACGGCCGTCCCTACGCCACGATCCTGCGCTGGTACATCGAGAACCCGAACCCCGACACGGGCGCGCCGGACGAGGCGCATCGCGGTCAGGTTCTGGTCGTCTCGCGGGTCGCCCAGCCGGGCGAGGGCAGTGCCTGCGTGGTCGGCTATGTCGACGCGCTCGCCAATCCGAACGCCAACGAGATGGCCCGCGACGTCGCCGATACGCTGGCTGCGGATTTTACCTGTATGAGCGATGCGCCGGCCTATCACGGCCAGCGCGGCCCTCTCGCCGGCGAGCCGATGCGCGTCTTAGGACAATGAGCCGTCCCGGCCTGTCCTGCATGATCGCAGCGGGCTGTCGAAGGGATCGCGCGCTTCCAATGTCCTGAAATTTCGCGAACGTCCATGCGCGTTCCGGCAATCTCAAATACGGTGAATGACAGTGTATCACCGGTGGCGAAACGACGCGTTCGCCTACTGCCAGACGAAGGCGATCTTGCGCAGGCGCTGGTCCTCGAAGGTCTCGTAGCCCTGGGCGATGTCCTTGCCGCCATGGCCGGCGTAGAAATTCATCGCCATGTCATTGTCTTCCAGAGCCCAGATGACGAGGCCGTCGCAGCCATGGTTCCTGAGATCCGTGCGTGCGGCGTTGAATAGCCGTGTGCCGACGCCGATGCCCTGATATTCGGGTCGGATGTAGAGCTCGTAGATTTCGCCTTCCTGCGGCAGGGCGCGGGCCCGGTTCAGCCCGAAGGTGCAGTAGCCCGCAATGGCGCCGCCGAAATCGACGACCAGAACCGAGGTGCCGCGCTGGATGGCGCGTTTCCACCAGCCGGCATGGCGGCGGCCGATCATGCCGCGCAGCGATTTATGCGGGATCAGACCGGCATAGGCGCTCTGCCACGACGCGGCGTGAACATCCGCGATCTGGGCGGCGTCTCGCGAGGATGCGGGCCGGATTTCTACGGTCAATTGCGACATGGCCGGCCAAACATGCTTTACCGCCAGTTGGGCGGCAAGACGCAAGCGGCGAATGTGATCTTCTATTCACACCCTGTTCGGCGTTTCGCACAAAAGCCGGATTGCCGATGGTCAAAATCCGTTACCGGAACTTGCCGGTGCCGGGAGAGCGTCTGTGGTCAGCCCTGCGGCGTTTCGCCCCTGAGGCGCGGCAGGATTTCCGTCTCGACCGCTTCCGGCGTCAGCGGTCCCGTATATTTGTAGATGATCGTCCGGTTCGCATCGACGATGTAGGATTCCGGAACGCCATAGACGCCCCATTCGATGGCGGCGCGGCCGGAATTGTCCTCGCCGGCCACGGCGAAGGGATTGCCGAGACCGTTCAGGAACTGCAGCGCGTTGGCGTTCTTGTCCTTGTAGTTCACGCCCGCGATGGTCACCCCTTCCTCTTTGGCCAGCGCCATCAGCAGCGGATGTTCCTGCCGGCAGGGCACACACCAGGACGCCCAGACATTGACCAGCACCGGTTTGTCGGGGAACTGCGCCGGATCGAACCCGGGCAACTGGTCGCCGTCCGGGCCGGTCAGGCCTTCGATCGCGGGCAGGGTCAGTTGCGGCGCGGGCTTGCCGATCAGCATGGACGGGATTTCGGAGGCGTCGCGGCCGGGTTTCAGCATCATCACGGCGAACAGGATGACGATCAGGAAGAAGACGATGCCCGGAATGAAGACCGCGAGATTGGTCTTCTTCCCGGTCTTTGTGTTGCTTGTCGTCTCGCTCATGGTCTTTTCCGAGTTTGTCGTCCGCGCCTGATATAGGGTTCGGCCACCGTTGCGTCAGCCCGGAAGCGTCACGACGATCGGTCCGTTCTTCGTGGTGACGACGGTGTGCTCATATTGCACGGTCGGCGCCCGCGGAGCGCTGAACAGCGTCCATGGGTCGTCATCGCGATCGTCCGCCCATTCCGCGCCCATCGACAGGAAGGGCTCGACCGTGAAGACCAGCCCCTCGGTCATACGACGGCGTTCGGACCGGTCGGGCCATGTGGCGATTTCGCCCGGTTCCTCATGCAGGGACCGGCCGACGCCATGGCTCGCGAGGTTCTTCACGAGGGTATAGCGGTTGCGGCGGGCAAAATCGCCGACCGCATTGCCGATATCGGCTAGCGGCCTGTCGGTCGCCACGGTTCGGATGCCGGCCCACATGGCGCGTTTCCCGTCCCGGCACAGCTTCACAACCGCCTTTGACACGGGCGGGACCGCGAAGGACGCGCCGGTGTCGGCAAAGAAGCCGTCCTTTTCCGCCGAGACGTCGATATTGACGAGGTCGCCTTTGCGGATTGTCCGGTCTCCGGGGATGCCGTGGGCGATCTCCTCGTTCACGCTGATGCAGGTCGCGCCGGGAAATCCGTAGCAGAGTTCCGGCGCGGGGCGCGCATCGGCGTCCTCCATGACCTTGCGGCCAATCGCGTCCAGCTCGGCCGTTGTCATGCCCGGTTCGAGCGCCGAGCTCATCGCCTCGACGGCATTGGCGACAACGCGACCGATTTCCTTAAGGCCGATGAGTTCGTCTTCTTGGGTGATCGTCATGTCGGTTCCTGTGCCGGCGGGGCGTTCGGCGGGTCGGCCGTCAGCCTTCGGAGCGGCGGCGTATGCCCGCCTCTTCCAGCCGCTTGAGTTCGGCGAGGCGGCCGCGGCGGTCCAGCCAGAGCCACAGGCCGATGCCGCCGAGAACGACGGCGGTCAGCGCGTAGGAGACGAAGACATATTGCTCGTGCGTCATGGCCTACTCCGCCAGCACCGGCCGGGCGGTCGACCGTTGCTCCCGCGCGCTTGCGCGGCGCAGCGTCGCGATGCGGCGGCGCCATATCTCCGTGCGCATCGCCACCATGTGCAGGAAGAGGAACAGGGCCGTGAAGCCGAGCGCCATGATCAGCAGCGGCCACAGAAGGCTCGGGTCGATTGTCGGGCCGTCCATGCGGAAGACGGCGGCGGGCTGGTGCAAGGTGTTCCACCAGTCGACCGAGAACTTGATGATCGGGATGTTGATCGTGCCGATCAGCACGAGGATCGCCACCGGACGCGCTGCCTTGACCGGATCGTCCATGGCGCGCTGCAGCGCGATGATGCCGAGATACATCAGAAACAGCACGAACATAGACGTCAGCCGCGCGTCCCAGACCCACCATGTGCCCCACATGGGCTTGCCCCAGAGCGAGCCGGTGGCGAGCGCCAGGAAGGTAAAGGCCGCGCCGATGGGCGCGGCGGCCTTGATCGAGACATCGGCCAGCGGATGGCGCCAGATCAGCGTGCCGAGCGCCGAGACGGCCATCACCATATAGCCCATCATCGCCAGCCATGCGGCGGGCACATGCACATACATGATGCGCACCGTGATGCCCTGCTGGTAATCTTCCGGCGCGGCGAAGGCCATGTAGAGGCCGACGATGAGCAACAGGGCGCTTAACCCGCCGAGCCAGGGCAGGATCTTCCCGGAATAGGAAAGATACCGCGTCGGATTGGCGAGAGCCGTGAAGCTGAAGCGGGCCGGTGCTGTCGTCTCACTCATGCGGGTTTCTTAATATGTTCCAGTCGCCTGTGCAATTGACCCCGGTCAATCCACGAAATCGTGAAGGCGGGCCGGCGGGCCGCGCATAGTCAGCCAAAGCGCCGAAAATATGGTCGGTGTCCGTAGCGTCGAAACGCCCCGGACACGTGCGGATTTTCCTTCACGCGGACTACCCGCTCTGTCCCGTCCGGCTTGCCGAAGTCCGTGCGACTGCGTGATCACGTGAACTGCATCGCCAGCTTGACAATTTCAGTCCGGGTTATTACCTGCATATACAGATTAATCGATGGTGCCATGGTTCTCGATCCTGTCAGCCCAGAAAATTGCATGAGCTACCGTCTGCGCCGTGCGGCGCGCGTGGCGGGGCGTGCCTATGATGAAGCCCTCAAGCCGGTCGGCCTCAGGAACACGCAGTTCACACTCCTTGGCGCGCTCGAAATTTCCGGCGCACAGTCGATCAACGCCCTGGCCGCGCTGCTGGAAACGGATGCGACGACGCTCAACCGCAATCTCAACGTTCTGGAGAGACGGGGACTCGTTCGGCAGGGGCCGGAGATGCGCGACGGTCGCGTTCGAACCGTGGAAATAAGCGAACAAGGCCGTACCCTGTATTCCGAGGCCTTGCCGCTGTGGACGCAGGTTCAGTCGAACCTGGTCGCGTCCATCGGAAAGGACACGCATGCGCAATTGCTCGAAACGCTCCGCGAGTTGGAAGGCGCGCTAGATCACCTCTAAAAATTTTGTCCATCTATCTGCATATACAGGTAAAATCATGCGAAAACCGAGAATTGTGGTCACGAGCGCCGCGGGGCATACGGGTGGTCCCGCGGTGCTTGAACTCCTCAAGCGCGGCTATCCCGTTCGCGCATTCGTCTATCGTGAGGATCACCGGTCGGAAGCGCTGAAGGACGCCGGCGCGGAAATCTTCGTCGGCGATCTAAACGACATGCGTGATTTGCGAGACGCCATGAAAGACGTCCAGCGCGCCTATCATTGTCCGCCCTTCTCCTTCGGCTTGCTGCACAATGCCATGCTTTTCGCACTGGCTGCGGAGGAAGCCCGCCTGGAATGTGTGGTGCTGCTCAGTCAGTGGCAGCCGCACGAGATCCATCCCTCGATCGTCTCGCGTGAGCACTGGATCGCAAACAACATCTATCGCTGGATGCCGTCGGTAGAGGTCATCCACCTCAATCCCGGTCTGTTCGCCTTCACCTATCTGCTTGGACTGCCGGCCGCTTTCCATTTCGGAATGCTGCTGCTTCCCTATGGCGAATCGCGCAATGCGCCGGCGTCAAACGAGGATATCGGCCGTTGCGCGGCCGCCTTGCTCGACGACCCTTCTTCGCATTTCGGCAAGGACTACCGGCCGACAGGTCCGCGCGTCATCACGCCGTATGATGTGGCATCCGACCTCTCGACGATCCTCGGGCGCAAGGTGGTCTATCGCAATGCCACATCGCGAATGTTTATGAAGGCCGCGATCGCGCAGGGGTTTCCGCTCTCCGAAATATCGCAGCTCCGTCACTACATCGCCGATCTCAATGCCGGCGCCTACGAACTCGGAGCGCCGACAAACGATGTCGAATTCCTGACAGGACGCCCACCGGAAACCTTCGCCGAAACGGCGCGCCGATATGTCGCCGACCCGAGGCTCATCCATCCGAAGCTGACGGTCGGATCCCGACAGGCTGCCGTTCTGATGCTCCTCAGGATGCTGCTTGTCCGCCCTCCCGATCTCGACCGATGGGAAGAACTCCAGGCTTATCCCAGGATCGCAAAGCCCGAGCCGGCGGTGCAATTCCCGGCGTGGGTCGCGTCCGCGGTGCAAGGCCGTCTTTATCTCCAGCAACCCATCCAGACCGCGGAAGGACACGCAAATTGAGCGCTCTCATGATCTCGACCGTTGAAATCACCGACGGCAAGGCCTTTGCCGACTACATGAACCGGACCCAGGCAATCGCGTCCAAATATGGCGCGGAACTGCTTTTCCGGGGCAAGGCGACTGCGGCACTCGCTGGCGACCAGCCCGGCGGAACGCTCATTGTCGCCGTCCGTTTCCCCGATATGGCGGCTCTCCTGGCATGGAACCGGAGTCCGGAATATGCCGAAATCGTCCCGCTGCGCGAAGAGGCGTCGCGACAGGTAATGACAGCCTATTCCGAGACGGCGTGAGTTCCTTTCGGCTCGAACGCGCCCTTGGTGTCGCACCGGCGATGAAGGGATCGGAAACTGTGTTCATCAGCAGGAAAGGCCGGGTGAAGCGCCGGGGGTCCCGTCGGGCACAGGCGGCCATTGCGCCAAACATGGTCGGTGCCCCGGGTCCGATGTCAGAATGTCAGTGCGCACGCCTTTCGAATCGCGACTTGCACCGGCGAGGGCGGCAGGGCCGGATCGAACGCGCCCTTAGGCAGCAGCGGCGGCTGCGCCATGAAGCGCGGCTCAGCGCCCCTGTGCGGCTGCGCGGCATGGACGATGAACGGATGGCACAGATAGACGGTGCCTGCCGCGCCCGTCGCCAGCGCGACCTCGCAATCGGCGGTCGAGGCATACCCGTCTCGCGAGAGTTGCCCTAGCGTCATGCCCGCCTCGCCGAAAGGCAGAAGCGTGCGCGCGATGGTCGCGTGCGAACCCTTGCGTATCCGCGTCGGCGCGTCGTCGGGACCGACATCGGAGAACAGAAACAGCATCAAGAGGGCGCGGCCACTGCTCGTCACATTCGCGCGCCATTGCATGAAATCCGGACTGTCCGTCGCGAAGCTCATGTCGACATGCCAGCCGTCGTCTCCCGGTGGCTGCGGGGAGGGGAAGCGGATCGGGAAGGTGCCCAATCCGTTCGGAGCGATCCAGCGACCTTCTCCCGCGAGAAGGTCATAGGCTTCGTGGAGAACCGCCGTATTGGCGGCTTCGACGAAAGGAGGGGAGGACATGAATCCGACCCTCACGACGGGCCGGGTCCAGTCTTCAGGCTCGTCCGGCGACAGGCCGGTCGCCATCCACAATTCCTCGCGACAGCGTGCCGCGAGATCCGCGCCGAATGCGTGCTCGATCTTGATGTAGCTGTCTTCGATGAACCGCCGGGCCCGGTCTTCCGCCGGTCCGGCCTGTGTCGCATGCGTCATGTATTATTCTCCGTTCGGCCTCCGTTTGGGCGGGGCCGTCATGATCCGATGGTGAAGCGGCGCAAAGCGCCGGGGTTGTCAGATCAGCGGGAAGAATGTGGACATGAACATCATGGCAACAGCCTAAGCGGTGGCAATTTCAGCTGCAAGCGCCTCAGTCGCTCGACGCCTTCAGCGCCGCGCCGGCCGCCAGCGGACCGAGAACGGCGAAGAAGAGGGTCAGGGCGCACATCAGCAGGAAAGGCTGGGTGAAGGGCGCCGGGTTCTCTACCGCTCCATAGGCGGCCATCACGCCAAAAATAAGGACGGGGATGACGAAGGGCAGTACCAGGACCGAGACGAGAAGCCCGCCGCGCGGCAGGGCGACGGCCAGCGCCGCGCCGGTCGCGCCTATGAAGGTGATGGCGGGCGTTCCCGCGAGAAGCGTCGCCGTCGTCGCGAGGATGCCTGCCGGCTCCATGTTCATCAGCAGCCCCAGCGCCGGCGAGACGATCACCAGCGGCAGACCGGTCGTCAGCCAGTGGGCGATGCATTTCGCGAAGACGGTCAGCGCCAGCGGATGCTCGTGGTTCTGCAGGATCAATATGTCGAGCGAGCCGTCCTCGCGGTCGGCCTGAAACAGCCGGTCGAGGCCGAGCAGCGAGGCGAGCAGCGCGCCGATCCACAGGATCGCCGGGCCGATGCGGGCGAGCAGGTTCAGATCCGGTCCGACGCCGAAAGGCACCACGGCGATGACCGCCAGGAAAAACAGGATGCCGATCAGCATCCCCCCGCCGGCTCGCACGCCGAGCCGGATATCGCGCAGGATGAGGGATATCATGCCGCGACCGCCCCGCTGAATTCGAGCCGCTTCATTCCGTCGACGCGGATCGGCAGATGGGTCGCGGCGACGACGATGCCGCCGCCTTCCATATGCTCGCGCACCAGTTCGGCGAAATGCAGCTCCGACGCCGCGTCGAGGCCCGAGGTCGGCTCGTCCAGCAGCCAGACCGGGCGGTGGCTGACCAGGAGCTTGGCGATGGAGACGCGGCGGCGCTGGCCGGTGGACAGATAGGAAAAGGGCAGGTCGCGCGTATGCGCCAGCCCGATACGGTCGAGCGCCGCGTCGACATCGAGCGCCGGGCGGCCGCAGAAGCTTTGCCAGAAGGAAAGGTTCTCGAAGACCGAGAGCGCCGGTTTCATCGCGTTGATCGGCCCGAGATAATGCGAGGCCGACGGCACGTCCGGCCACTCGTTTGTTTCCTCCAGCACGGCCGTTCCCGAAGAGGGGCGCAGCAGGCCGGCGATCGCGCGGACCAGCGTGGACTTGCCGGCGCCGTTCGGCCCGGTCACCAGCAATCCCTCGCCGTCGCGCAACGCGAAGGTGATCGCTTCGAAGATCGGCCCGGAACCGCGGTCCGCGCCAAGATCGGTGACGACGAGCTTCATGGTTTCCCCTGTTTCGCCGGGCATGTCGCATGGTTTGCGCCAAACAGGCAATAACCCGCGCTTTTTTGCCCCTCGGCGGTCTGGAATCGTTCAAAAAACTGATCTATATCGCTGTTGCAACGCACCAGCGGCCGGTGTGGAACATATTGAGCCGACCGAATTGTCGGGCCTCTTCGTGTGGTCTGGCAGGGACGGACAGCGGAAATGGCCGCACCCGCATCTTCACGGGCGCAACTTTGTGCGCCAATGCGGAAGAGTTCGTCCCTTGCAAGGCAACCCGAACTCGAAAGGTGAATTCCCGTGTCAAACATCGACAGCTTCAAATGCCGCAAGACGCTCAATGTCGGCGGCAAGGACTATGTCTATTACAGCCTCGCCGAAGCCGAAAAGAACGGCCTCGAAGGTATTTCCAAACTGCCCTATTCGATGAAGGTTCTGCTTGAGAACCTGCTGCGCAACGAGGATGGCAACTCCGTCAAGAAGGCCGACATCCAGGCCGTCGCCGCCTGGCTCAACGACAAGGGCTCGGCCGGCTACGAGATCGCCTATCGCCCGGCGCGCGTCCTGATGCAGGACTTCACCGGCGTTCCGGCCGTCGTCGATCTGGCCGCGATGCGCGACGCGATGGTGTCGCTCGGCGGCGACCCGAAGAAGATCAACCCGCTGGTTCCCGTCGATCTCGTCATCGACCATTCCGTCATCGTCGACGAGTTCGGCACGCCAATGGCCTTCGCCCACAATGTGGAGAAGGAATATGAGCGCAATGGCGAGCGCTACCGCTTCCTCAAATGGGGCCAGCAGGCGTTCGAGAACTTCCGCGTCGTGCCGCCCGGCACCGGCATCTGCCATCAGGTAAACCTCGAATATCTCGGCCAGACCGTCTGGACCAGGGAAGAGGGTGGCGACACCATCGCCTATCCGGACACCTGCGTTGGCACCGATTCGCACACCACGATGATCAACGGTCTCGGCGTTCTCGGCTGGGGCGTCGGCGGTATCGAGGCAGAGGCCGCGATGCTCGGCCAGCCGATCTCCATGCTGCTGCCGGAAGTCATCGGCTTCAAGCTGACCGGCAAGATGAAGGAAGGCGTCACCGCCACCGACCTCGTGCTGACCGTCGTGCAGATGCTGCGCCAGAAGGGCGTCGTCGGCAAATTCGTCGAATTCTATGGCGACGGCCTCGATTATCTGACGCTGGCCGACGCTGCCACCATCGGCAATATGGGTCCGGAATATGGCGCGACCTGCGGCTTCTTCCCGATCGATTCGGAAACGCTGAACTATCTCAACATGACCGGCCGCGAGGCCGACCGCATCGCGCTGGTCGAGGCCTATGCGAAGGAGCAGGGCATGTATCGCGAGACCGGTTCGGCCGAGCCGGTCTTCACCGACACGCTGGAACTCGATCTCGGCGACGTCGTCCCGTCCATGGCCGGCCCGAAGCGTCCGGAAGGCCGCCAGGCGCTGGAAACCGTCGGCGCGAAGTTCCGCGAAGCCTTCGAGAAGGAATACAAGAAGAACCCGGCCGAACTCGACAAGCGCTACGCCGTCGAGGGCGAGGATTACGATCTCGGCAATGGCGACGTCGCCATCGCCGCCATCACCTCCTGCACCAACACGTCGAACCCGTCGGTTCTGATCGGCGCCGGTCTCGTCGCCAAGAAGGCGAATGAGCTGGGCCTAAAGCAGAAGCCCTGGGTGAAGACGTCGCTGGCGCCCGGATCGCAGGTCGTCGCCGAATATCTGGGGAATTCCGGCCTGCAGAAGGAGCTCGACCAGATCGGCTTCAACCTCGTCGGCTTCGGCTGCACGACCTGCATCGGCAACTCCGGCCCGCTCAACGCGCCGATCTCCAAGACGATCAACGACAAGGGCCTGATCGCCTCGGGCGTTCTGTCGGGCAACCGCAACTTCGAGGGCCGCATCTCGCCCGACGTGCAGGCGAACTATCTCGCCTCGCCGCCGCTGGTCGTCGCCTATGCGCTCGCCGGCACGGTCAATATCGACCTGACCAACGAGCCGATCGGCCAGGACAAAAACGGCAACGACGTCTACCTGAAGGACATCTGGCCCTCCAACAAGGAGATCCAGGACTTCATCGCCAAATATGTCACGCGCGAGATCTTCCAGAAGAAATATGCCGACGTGTTCAAAGGCGACGAGAACTGGCAGGCAGTGCAGGTGCCGGCGGGCCAGACCTATGCCTGGGACGATGCCTCGACCTATGTGCAGAACCCGCCTTACTTCGTCGGCATGGGCAAGTCCGCCGGCGAAATCTCCGACATCAAGGATGCCCGCATCCTCGGCCTGTTCGGCGACAAGATCACTACCGACCACATCTCTCCGGCCGGTTCGATCAAGGCGCAGTCGCCGGCCGGTTCCTATCTGATGGATCACGGCGTCGGCGTGGCGGACTTCAACCAGTACGGCACGCGCCGCGGCAACCATGAGGTCATGATGCGCGGCACCTTCGCCAATATCCGCATCCGCAACCACATGCTGGGCGAGAACGGGCGCGAGGGCGGCTACACGATCCACTATCCGACCAAGGAAGAGATGCCGATCTACGACGCCGCGATGAAGTACAAGGAAGAGGGACGTCCGCTGGTCATCTTCGCCGGCGGCGAATACGGCAACGGATCGTCGCGCGACTGGGCGGCCAAGGGCACCAACCTGCTCGGCGTCAAGGCGGTCATCGCGCAGTCCTTCGAGCGCATCCACCGCTCCAACCTGGTCGGCATGGGCGTCGTTCCCTTCGTGCTGGAGGAAGGCACGTCGTGGCAGTCGCTCGGCCTGAAGGGCGACGAGACCGTCACCATCGAGGGCCTCGAAACCGTCAAGCCGCGCCAGAAAGTGATCGCCAAGATCACCTATGCCGACGGCGAAACGAAGGACGTGCCGCTGATCTGCCGCGTCGATACGGCCGACGAGATCGGCTACCTCAACAATGGCGGCATCCTGCAGACGGTGCTGCGCGATCTGGCGGCGTAAGCTGGCAGATTATATCGCTGGAAATGACGAACCCGCCGGGCTGGAAGGTCTGGCGGGTTTTATTGTGCCGCAGCCTCCGCCACCGCGCTCCCGCCGGTCAGCCGAAGCGTGCGCATTTCGTCCGGCGTGAGATAGTGCAGACGGTTCGGCGGCGTTTCCATCGCCAGCGTCCACAGCGCCGGGTCGACATGCATGGCTTCGAGATAGCGCTGGATACGCGCCGTCGTCGTCTGTGCGCTCGCTATTGCGCTGGCCGGGTCTCGCTCGTCATTGCCGGGCGCGAAGACCTGATGCACCCCGAGGGTTGCCCCGGTCTCGGCGGTCCGCTGGATGCCGCCGGCAAAGGCCAGCGGGCAGGAGGACGCGCACAGCGCGCCCTTTTTCACGACAGTCTCGTAGCCGCGGTCGCGGATCGACTGGCCGATGGCGAGCGCGTCGTGAACCGAGCCGCCCGGCGAATCGAGCCGAACCCGCGTCACATACTCGCCGATACGGGCGATCTCCTCGCCGAAACGGTCGGCGGAACCAACGCCGATCGTCCCGGTCAGCGACAGCGTTCCGCCCGGTTCGAGTGCGATCGCCAGTTGCTGGCGCAGCGTCTCTCGTGGTGTCTCGACGTCGCCCGGAAGCGGCTCGCCGTCCTCGGTCAGGCCGGGCAGGACGGGTTCGACGCCCGGCTCGGCCAGTTCGGCGAGTGCGTTTTCCCGCGCCAGTTCGCGATAGTCGAAGGCGAGCGTCGCCGCGACGCCGACAACGAGGCCGTAAAACACCGCCTTGAGGACCCGGCCCTGGTCGTAGCGGCGGAGGAGGCCGGTGACCGCCGGCATCAGCCCGTTCCCTTCGCCCCGTCCGCGTCGCCCTTGCTGCCCGGCACGGGGCGCAGGACCGGCGGAGCCGGCTCGGTGCGGTGCTCGGTCTCGCCTGCGTCCTCGGCAGGGTCTTCCGCGTGGTCGGCGGCGTGGATCTGTTCGGTCATGCGGCGATAGATATCGACCGAGCGCATCATCTCGGCGGCGGTGATCATCTCGGCCGCGTCCATTGCGCCCGCCTCACGGCGCATCGAGCGGTGGGCGATCGCCAGCACGAAGACCAGCACCGCCGGCAGCAGGTCGATCGAGATGGCTCCCGCCCAGCTGGGCACGAAGTCGCCGGCATAGCGGATCACCGCCTCGGCGCTCGACAGCGGCACGAAGCGGCGGCTTTCGACCTTCGGTTCGGCGAGGATATCGTCCGCCGCCTGCGCCAGCGCGGCGCTCTGGGCGTCGACGGCGGCGCGAACCGTCGTCATCACCCTGTCCTGGCGCGAAGCCAGCTCGGCGGAACTGCCGTCGGCGACCGGCGCGATGAATCCCATCGAGAGGTCTTCCGCGGCGCGGCGCACCGATGGCGCGATCGACGTCTCCTGCAGCGCCGCGATGACGCCGGACAGCGCCACCGCCTGTTCGGCAAAGGAATCGGCGCGCGGCGCGACCGCACCGGGGGCCGAGACGAGTTCGCGCATGGAAGCGAGATGCTCCGATCCGGTCTCGAAAAGCGCCGACGTGCGCTCGCGCGACTGGACGATCGAATTGCCGAGTTCGTCGAGCTGCGCGCTCATCTGGCCGAGCAGCTGCACGACGCTTCCGGAGCCGGATGTTCCGGTCAACGCGCCTTCGCGCCGTTCCTCGTCGGCGAGGCGGCTGAACCGCTCCGAAGCGCGTTGCACGTCCGGCAGCAGGCTTTGCGACGAGAGCGCCCGCTGATGGGCCCGGTCGAGATCGCCGGCATATTCTTCAAGCGTCACGGCGAGGTGCTGTTCGAGCGCCGCCGATCCGGCCAGCGCCGCGGCGTTCAGCCATGACGACATGGCGATGATCATCGCGCTGCCGAGCGCCATGACGGCGAGCAGCATCAGCCGGCCGGCAGTCTCCCGGATCAGCGGCAGGAACCGCATTAGATAGGCCCAGAAGATGTAGATGCCGACGGAGACCGCCGACGCATAGACCACGGCGGCGAGGAAAATCTGGGTGGTCGTGCCGTCGAGAAGGCTGCGCACGCCGAGATAGGTATAGACGCCGCTCGCCAGCGCGAGCGTCGCGAGCGCGAAATGCGTCGCCGTTTCAAGATTGGCGATGCCGGCACGAATCTGCGCGCCGGTTCCGGTCCTGTTCATCGATCGTTGCTCCCCGGCGCCATGGGCCCCGCACGTCTTCTTTTAACCATGGAACCGAGCGATTGCGACCATCATGGGGCGGCGGTATCCATACTTCGCTTGCGCGTTGGATAGCCGTTGCGCCAAATCGCCGGTTTCCCGGCATTCCTCACAAATCCTGTCCACCGCTCTGCGCCATCGCTTACCCTTTTCGTGTCCTTTC